>Ga0114951_10000847_pt1 | contig 40677 bp, 32 predicted proteins | sample AM7aDNAmetaG_FD_88677 | JGI IMG/M metagenome (GOLD analysis project Ga0114951, IMG submission 88677) | Freshwater microbial communities from Finland to study Microbial Dark Matter (Phase II) - AM7a DNA metaG | ecosystem: Environmental > Aquatic > Freshwater > Lake | place: Finland: Lake Alinen... | reverse complement strand
TCACCCCCCTGACCCCATGACCAAAAGGGACCTCACCCCCCTGACCCCATGACCAAAAGGGACCTCACCCCCCTGACCCCCTCTCCTCGAAGGAGAGGGGGAGAAACATACCTCGAAAAAGTGTGGTTTTTTTAAATATAAATGAAGATACTGAAAAAATGCAAAAGATCAAAGTTGAGTATTTATTTGAGGAGACTGTTGCCAGGGTGATCCTCGACGACGGGAAGGCCAATATCCTCGATGCTGTTATGATGGGCGATATTACCAATTTACTGGTTTCGCTGAAGGATCGGCCGGATATCAAGCTGATCACCTTTGAAGGTGCCGGGAATAATTTCTCCTACGGCGCGAGTGTGGCCGAGCACACCAAAGACAAAGCAGCCGCGATGCTCGACGGGTTTCATAAAATGTTCTTCGCCCTCATCGACCTGCACACCCCGACCCTGGCCAAGTTGTCGGGACAGTGCCTTGGCGGCGGGTTCGAGCTGCCGCTGGCATGCAACTTCATTTTTGCCGACAAGAGTGCAAAAATCGGGCAGCCGGAGATCATTCTGGGCGTTTTCGCACCTCCTGCTTCGGTGATGCTGCCCCTGAAAATCGGCAATGCCAAAGCGGAAGAGTTGCTGATTACCGGGCGGGTCATTTCAGCCGATGAGGCTAAATCGCTGGGTCTGGTGAACGAAGTATATGACGACAAAACAGCCCTGGAAGCCGCCACGGATGAATGGATCCGGAAAAACATCCTGGGAAAGAGCGCTTCCGCCCTGCGGTTTGCCACCCGGGCAGCCCGCGCCTCGTTCGACTTCTTTATGCTGAAACATCTTCCCGAATTTGCCGGTATGTACGTGAACGAAATGATGGAAACCCATGATGCCAACGAAGGGATCAACGCCTTTATCGAAAAGAGGAAGCCGGTGTGGAAGAATTGCTGACATTAATGCCTCTCCCCCTAACCCCCTGGCAATAATGCCTCACCCCCTAACCCCCTCTCCCCAGGGAGAGGGGGAACCGGACACGTAAATATTAAAACCTATGAGTGAAAAAACAACACAGGACAAGAGCGAGCTGGTGAAACTGCAATCGGCAGGCGAACTGCGCAAAACCATGGATGGTTATTTTTCGCGGCTCAGGGAGGCTGCCGAAACCGGCAGCCGGAAAATCGCCTGGTGCACCAGCGTGGGGCCGGCAGAGCTGCTGTATTCGATGGGCTTCGAGGTTTTCTTCCCCGAGAACCACGGCGCCATGCTGGGCGCCGGTAAAAATGCCGACAAGTACATTCCCACGGCGGTGGCCCACGGCTACTCCCCCGACATCTGTTCCTATCTCACCAGCGACATCGGCGCCTTTCTTCAGAATGAGACGCCCCTGCAGAAAAGCGGGTTCAAATCGGTGCCGACGCCCGATATCCTGGTTTACAACACGAACCAGTGCCGGGAGGTCGAAGACTGGTTCAGCTTTTATGGCCGGCATTTCAAAGTGCCCGTGGTGGGCATTCACACCCCGTTGTGCATCACCGATCTTGGCCCCGAAATCATCAAAACCGTGGCCGAACAGTATCACCGCATCATTCCCGAACTTGAAAAGGTGGCAGGGGTGAAATTCGACATCGACCGGTTCAGGGAAACAGTCGGGTTGTCGCACGATGGCTGCGTTCTCTGGAAAGAGGTGCTGCAAAAAGCCAAAAACATCCCGGCACCCATCAACTTCTTCGACTCCGCCATACACATGGGACCCATCGTGGTGATGCGCGGAACGCAGTATGCCAATGACTATTACAAAATCCTGCTGGCCGAACTGCAGGAGCGAATCGAACAGCATATCAGCGCCGTTCCCTCGGAGAGGTTCAGGCTTTACTGGGAAGGAATGCCGCTCTGGTACCGCCTGAGCAACCTGGCAAAACTGTTCGCCAAACTCGACACCTGCATTGTGGCGTCAACCTATTGCAACAGCTGGGTATTCGACGACCTTGACCCGGCGGACCCGTTTGAATCGTCGGCACTGGCTTACAGCAAACTCTTCATCGTCAGGTCAGATACGGTAAAGGAAAATGTGCTCGACCAGCTGATGCAGGAGTTCAGCGTGAACGGGATCATCTACCACGAGTCGAAGACCTGTGCCCGCAATTCCAACAACCGCTTCGGGCTGCAAAACCGGCTCCTCAAAAGGAATGGGATCCCTTACCTTGAAATAAACGGCGATCTTAACGATCCGCGCTGCTACAGCGAGGAGCAAAGCATCATCGCCATCGAGACATTCATCGATCAACTCTCCGGCCAGATAAAATGACCGCTGATCCTAACGCAAAAAACTGAACATGTACCGTCTGGGCATCGATCTCGGGTCATCTTTCACCAAAGGCGTACTGGTTGATGAAAACAACCGGCTGGCCGATGTTTTCTGTGTCAGGTCGGGGTATAACTTCAACAACGCCGCCGAAAAAATCATCGCGCATTTCACGGAGAAACACGAGGTTGCTTTTCCTGTTTACACCTGCGGATACGGGCGGGAACAGATTAAAGTACCGTTCATCTCCAACTCGGAACTGATCGCGCTTTCGAAGGCGGTCTTCGAAATTTACAAGCGATCGTGTTCGATCATCGACATCGGCGGGCAGGACACGAAATTTATCCAGGTCAATTCGCAGGGCCAGGTTGAAAAATTCAAAATGAACCGCAAGTGCGCCGCCGGCACGGGCTCCTTCCTCGAAGAGATCGCCTTCAGGCTGGATGTGACCCCGGCTGAATTCACGAAATTTGCCGCGGAGGCTACCGGGGAAGTGAAGATCAACAGTTTCTGCACTGTATTCGCCATTTCGGAGATCATCGGCATGATCAAGAACGGTGCATCGCTGCCGAACATCATCCTGGGAATCTATAACTCCATCATACTGAGATCATCGGAACTTTCGCTGGTCGAAGGTTACGTGGTGATCACCGGAGGGTTGCCCGCCATGCACCCGACCATCGTCAGCCTGTTCAAAAAAAAATACCCGGAATCCGACAGCCCCGAACATTCGCAGTTCCTGGCTGCCTACGGGTGCGTGCTTTTAAACACATCAAAATAAAGTATTAAACAACCATTCAATTCAGCGTATGGATAACAAAGCTAAAGAAGTCGTGATCGTAAGTGCTGCCCGAACGCCGATCGGCAGGCACGGAGGCTACTACAATGATCTTCCGGCCGAAGACCTCGCCGTATTGGCCGTGTATGAAGCCATCCTGCGGTCGGGAATCGACCTGGCCACCATCCGGATCGACCACGTCGTTGCCGGGATGATCTACATCGATTCGATGAACCAGCAGATCTACCTCCCGAGAAACGTGGCGATGCGGGTGGCGGATAAGTTCAACGACACGGATAATCTTCGTGTTGCGCCCGGCAAGACAACCCTGCGCATCTGCGGCACCGGTTTCCAGGTGCTTGCCGACGGGTTTGATCAGCTGATGTCGGATACCGAAAACGCCGGCTGCGTGCTCGCCTTTGCCACGGAGAACATGTCGCAGACCAACCTTATCCACCAGGGACGGAGAAAAAAGGAAAGCGTTTGGGATTTCGAAGAGGGGCGGCTCCGCGATTACCTGATGGAGGGGTTCAACCACAACCTCTTCCAAACCCTGATGCCGAAAACGGCAGAACTGTATGGCTCCCAGACCGGCATCACCCGCAGGGAGTGCGACGAGTTTTCTTACCTCAGCCATATTCGCGCCATCAACGCGCAATCGAAACAGTGGAACCGGTTTGCCAACCCCGGGGAAAACAACTACCTCCGGGGCATCTTCACAGTCGACACCGTTGACAAGGCAGGCAATGCCCTCAATGTGTGGCGGGATGAAGGTACAAAATACGATATCAGCCTCGATGAACTCGCCAACCTGCGGCCGATGCTGAAACCCAACGGGCTTGTCACGCCGGGCACCGCCAGCCAGATCAGTGATGGCGCAGCCGCTGCCGTGCTGATGGAGCGTTCGTTTGCCGATGAAAACAACATCCCCTGCCTTGCGAAGATCAAGGGATACCAGTTTTCGACCGTCCCCCCCGAAATCATGGGCCAGGGACCGGTGCCGGCCATCATCGACCTGCTGGCAAAACTGGATATGAAAAAGGAGGATGTCGACCTTTTCGAGGTCAACGAGGCCTTTGCCGCCCAGTATCTGGGCGTGGAGAAGGAACTCCGCCTCCCGCGCGACCGTACCAACGTGAACGGGGGCGCCATCGCCATGGGCCACAATATCGCCGCCACCGGCCTGCGCATCACCACCGACCTAGTGTACGAGTTAAAACGGCGGGGACTGAAAACCGGCATCGCATCGGCCTGCATCGGCGGCGGCCAGGGCGGGGCCATCTGCGTGGAAATTGTTTAATCATCAACCATTAATTACCCAATAACGTAACAACATGGGAACTGTTTTTTCATTCGGGAACAAACTACTCCAGAAGGAAGTCGCGAAACTCAACAGCATTAAAAAAATTGCCGTTATCGGTTCGGGAACCATGGGTATCGGCATCGGCATCGACATCCTCAACAAAACAGGGTTCGATGTCATCTTCATTGACGTGGCCGACGCCGCGCTCGAAAGAGCCAGGAGAGATATTACCGCGTATTTTTCAGGTCTCGCCGAAGGCGGAAGGATCCTTGACGAACAGGCTTTGGAATATATTTCGCGGGTAACCTATTCAAAAGATTTCACCCTCCTCGGGCAGACGGAGATCATCTGGGAGGCAGCCACCGAACGGATCGACGTGAAAAAGGTGATTTTCGGGAACATAGAAAAATATGCCGATCCGGGAAAGCTTGTTTTTATCTTTTCCAACACCTCCTCGCACACCACGGCCGAACTGGCGGTGCTGTTCAACGACCGGCTCCTCATGGATAAATTCCTGACCGGCCATGGTTATTTCCCGTTCCATGCAAACCGCCTCTTCGACGTCATGAAAGGGAAATACGCTTCGGAAGAGACCTTTACCGCCGGGGTGGCCTTCGCCGAACAGGTGCTGGAGAAGAAGGTTATCGCGCTGCGGAACGACCATCACGGTTATGTGGCCGATCCCATTTTCGAAGGTATGGCGGCCATCATCCAGTGGGACATCCAAACCGGGCAGGACCTGGTGGAACTCCCGCAGGTTTTTGAATTGCTGACGGCCAACCCGTTCCAGGTACTCGACCGGACAGGCCACATGCCCTATACCGAATGCGCCAGGCACCTGGGGAGGGCCCTTCCCGGCAATGACCGGCTGAAAAGTGTTTACAACCAGGATGGCCGGCATTACCCGCAGTGGATCGAAGATCTCGAGAAATCAGGAAAGACCGGACTCGCCTCGAAGGAAAAACAGGGCTTCTTCAGGTGGGCGGGTGCGGCAAACCGTGAAAAGATCACCGGGGTGTATGATCCCGGGAGCAAGGAATATGTTGCCATCGCAGAGATAAGCCGCCTCGATTACTGGTCGCTGTCTGAAGCCGCTGCGCTGGACCACCGCGAATCGGCCATCAAAAGCATCGACGGGCTGATCCTTATTGCCGGATCGGACGACAAAGGAGGCCTGACCTTCCGAAGATACGTCATCCCCATCATGCTGTATGCCCTCGATCTGATCCAGGACAATTACGCCACCGCGGCCGACATCGATTCCTCCTCTAAGGTGGGCCTTCGCTTCAAATATGGTTTATGCGAGATCATCGACAAATTTATCGGTCATTTCAGCATCGACGGATTTATCGGGCTGGTAAAAAAATCGGCGCTCGAAAATCCCGGAAGGGACGAACTTTTTGATGTTGACGGAAACAGCGGGCCCCGGAAAGGTTGCCCCTCCCTGCTATATACGATGAAGAAAAACGGATGGAAAGGTCTGCTCGGTTACGGGCGCATCTATGGCACCCCCGTAAGCCAGCGCAACTTCGCAACCGGGGCGATGGATCTGTATTACAATGATCTGCGGTTCATTTATCCCTCCAAAAAAGACCGGGTTGCCACCATTATTTTCGACAACCCGCTCCGCGGGAATGTGTGGAACCGGAACACCCTCGACCAGCTTGACCACGCCATCGGGATCTCGACCGCCCTGTTTGAGCAGGGAGAACTGGGTGCGCTGCTCTTTACCGCTTCGGGCAAGGGGATGCGCATGCTCGGAGCTGATGCCCGGCAGTTCAACAAGGGCTGGTTTGATGCCCGCACGGGATACCAGTTCCTCGGGGAGGAGGATGCCTCCTGGTTCACCAAAGCCGGGATGCGGCTGTTCCGTTTCATCCAGGAGATGCCCGTTTGGACCATTGGCGTGTTTGGCGAAAAATGGGGCGGCGGCGCTGAATTCACTTATTTCCTGAACCAGCGGTTCGACCTGGTGATGCATGGGGTTGAGTTTGATTCCCTTAAAAGGAAAAACGTTTTCAAAACCAAAAAGAATTACAACCAGCCAGAAATTGAATATGGCATCCTGGGCGGCTTTGGCGCCGTGCAGGAACTGGTCCGCCTGGGTTTCGGCGAGTCGCTCATCGACGAACTTTTCATCCAGGGCCTCACGGCAACACGGGCTCACGAACTCGGACTCTCAAACAGCGTAAGCGATAATGAATACGAACTGCTTGAAAAAGCGTTCGAACTGGCCCGGCTGAAACAAAAGTACGCGGTACCTTATGCCGTGGCCCTCTATAACCTGCAGAAAAAGAATGCGTTCGCAGAAGGGTGCAACGATGACCGGCTTACCAGGGAAACCGGCGAAACCTTCAATCCCGCGAAAAATCCCTATATTTCCACCGCGTTGTTGCGCCTGCTGAACATCGGCGGAAATAACCCGCCGTTGAACCTCGAAGTGCGGGGCAATTTGCCGGGTTGGGAGAACAACTATGACAAATTATACGAATAACACCTGTAATTCCTTTTAACTGAGAAATATGGCAACGATCCGATACAAATCGCCCGACTATTACCTGGTGGATGAACTTTTTACCGATGAGCACAAGCTCATCCGAGGCACGATCCGCGACTGGGTGAACCGCTCGGTGATGCCCATCATCGATGATGCCAGCCAGCACCACGAGTTTCCCCGCCACCTCGTAAAGGAACTGGGTGAAATAGGGGCGTTCGGTCCCTATATCCCGGTAGAATACGGCGGGTCGGGGCTCGACCAGGTATCGTACGGGCTGATCATGCAGGAGCTTGAAAGAGGGGATTCGGGCGTACGCTCGATGGCCTCGGTACAATCGTCGTTGGTTATGTACCCCATTTTCAAATACGGCACGGAAGAGCAGCGGAGGAAATACCTGCCGAAACTGGCTACCGGGGAGATGATCGGTGCCTTCGGGCTCACCGAGCCCAACCATGGTTCCGATCCCGGGAGCATGCTGTGCAAATTCACCGACCAGGGCGATCATTACCTGCTGAACGGCTCCAAAATGTGGATCACCAACGCCCCCATCTCCGACATCAGCGTGGTATGGGCAAAGGATGAAACCGGCACCATAAGGGGACTGATCGTGGAACGCGGCATGGAAGGGTTCACCACGCCAGAAACCCTGAAGAAATGGTCGTTGCGGGCCTCCTCCACCGGCGAACTCGTTTTCGACGACGTAAAGGTGCCCAAAGCCAACCTGCTGCCTGGCGTCAAAGGGTTGAAGGGGCCGCTCAGCTGCCTGAGCTCGGCCAGGTATGGCATCGCATGGGGCGTGATAGGCGCGGCAATGGATTGCTACGACACGGCCCTGCAGTATTCAAAAGAGCGGAAACAGTTCGGCAAACCCATTGCAGCTTTCCAGCTGACGCAGAAAAAACTCGCGGAAATGCTCACCGAGATCACCAAGGCACAACTGCTCGCCTGGCGCCTGGGCATGCTGCGCAACGAAGACCGGGCCACGCCGGCACAGATCTCCATGGCCAAACGGAACAACGTGAAAATGGCACTTGACATTGCCCGGGAATCGCGCCAGGTGCTGGGTGCCATGGGTATTTCCGGCGATTTCCCCATGATGCGGCACATGATGAACCTGGAGTCGGTCATCACCTACGAAGGCACGCACGACATCCACCTGCTCATCACCGGCCACGACATCACCGGGGAAAGTGCATTTGAATAAACCCCGGGAACCATCGTGAAAATCAAACGTTAAATGCAACAGATCAGCGTCACAATAAACGGCAGGCCATACCAGTTCCTGGCAGGCGACCACGAAATGCTGTCGCACCTGATCCGGGAAAAAGCGGGCCTTACCGGCACGAAGGTCGGTTGCGAACAGGGAAGCTGCGGCGCCTGTACCGTGCTGCTGAACGGCAAAGCCGTGCTGAGCTGCATCACGCCGGCCATGCGCGCCCACCAGGCCGAAATCACCACCATCGAAGCGCTTGCCATGAACGGCCAGCTGCATAAACTCCAGGAAAAGTTTGTTGACAAGGGTGCCATCCAGTGCGGATTCTGCACACCAGGGATGGTGATGACTGCGCTCAGCCTGGCTCCGGAACTGGATAGTGAAGCAGATATTCCCGCCCTGATCCACCGGATAAAAAAAGGATTATCCGGGAATCTCTGCAGGTGCACCGGCTATAAAAAAATCATTGAAGCCGTATCTGAATATGTTCTTGAAACCGCCGGTAAAAACCCGGAAATCCGGGAACCCGCCCTGCAACCTGCGACAGGTGCAGTTGGCGTTCCGCGGCCATACATCGAGGCTGCAAAGAAAGTCAGGGGCGTGGCTGAATATGCCGATGACATCGCTTCAAAAAACGCCCTGCACTGCAAATTCCTGCGCAGCATCCACCCGCATGCCCTGATAGAAGGGATCGACCTCACGGATGCCCTGGGCCTGCCCGGCGTTCACGCCATTGCCACCGGGAAAGAGTTGCCAGGGAAGTTTGGCGTTCTTCCTGTTTCACAGGATGAGACTGCCATGGCGGTGGACAAAGTGCGTTACGCCGGTGAAATTGTGGCTGCCGTTGCCGCCGACACGGAAGAGATTGCCGATGCAGCCTGCAGGCTCATCAAAGTAAGCTTCCGGCCCATCCGGGCGTTTCTGACCATCGACGATTCGCTGAATGATGCCGGGGAATCGGAAAAAATCCATGATACCGGTAAATTCAACAACAACATTCACAAGAAAGTGGAACTGCGCTTCGGCGATCAGCGGAAGGGACTGGAGGAGGCGGATATGACGGCAAAGATGTCGTTCGAATTCGACGGCCTGAGCCACGGTTTCACTGAACCTCATGCGGCTACAGCGTATTGGGATGAAAACGGCCTCACCATCATCACAGCGACCCAGGTGCCGCATTACCTTCACCGCGCCCTTGCCAAAGTACTGGAGGTCCCGCTGAGCCGCGTCCGCGTCATAAAACCTTACCTGGGTGGCGGATTTGGCGGAAAAAGCGATCCTTTCCCCCACGAGATCATCGTCGCGCATCTCGCCCGTAAAACCGGCAGGCCGGTCAGGGTGAGGCTCTCCCGCGAAGAGGTGTTTCTCACCAACCACGGAAGGCACCCCTCGAAAATGACCGTGGAAATGGGTATTTCGGCCGAGGGCATCATCCGGGTGCTTGATGCCGATGTCGCCATCGACGGCGGCGCCTACGGCAGTTTCGGTGTGGTGACCTCCTACTACAACGGCGTATTGCTGCAGGCGCCCTACAAACTTGACAATTTCGGGTTCCGCACCTATCGCGTTTATACCAACAAACCGCAATGCGGCGCAATGCGCGGGCATGGCGCCGTGAATCCGCGTTTTGCCGTGGAGTCGCTTATCGACGACCTGGCACGCCGCATCAACATGGATCCCTGCACGTTAAGGATGAAAAATTTCCTTGATTCCAACACCCTCACCGTGGGTCAGTACCGGATTACTTCCAATGGAAGCAGCGAATCGCTCGAAAAAGTGATGGAACAATCGCGCTGGCGGGAACGGATCGGGAAAATGGAGAAAGGCCGGGGACTTGGCGTGGCCTGCGGCTTCTTCATCAGCGGCAGCGCTCTTCCCATCATCTGGAACGAACTGCCGCAATCGGTGGTGCATTTAAAGGTTGATTTTGACGGCCGGGTGCTCGTTACCTCCGGCGCCAGCGACATCGGCCAGGGCAGCGATACCATGCTGGCCATCATCGTCTCCGAGGTGCTGGGCATCGCGATGGATAACATATTCGTGCTCGCGGCCGACACCCTGCTCACACCGGTTGATCTTGGCAGTTATTCGAGCCGGGTTACCTTTATGGCCGGCAACGCCGCAAAGGATGCCGCTGAGCAGCTGAAAACGGAGATCAGCCGGGCGTTTACGAAGAAGTTCAATATCGGTGCGGAAGATCTTATTTTTTCCGAAAACCGGGTATTCAGCCACGATAAAACGGTTGATTGCTCATGGATGGAGGCGGTTGATATCCTGACAGCCAAACGGGGCGCCGTAAGCGTGAGTGGAAAATATATCTCCCCGAAGCTCGGCGGCGATTTTAAAGGTGCCGGCGCCGGGCTGAGCCCCTCCTACACGTTCGGGGCCTGCATTTCCGAAGTGGAGGTGGATGAGGAAACGGGTTACGTGAAAGTCACGCAGGTTTGGGGAGCCCACGATTGCGGCAAGGCGCTGAACCCGCTGGCCGTTGAAGGACAGCTGGAAGGTTCGTGGCACATGGGGACCGGCCAGGCGATCAGCGAGCAGATGACCTACAGCAAGGGGTTGCTGTTCAACAACAATTTCCTGGAATACAAGATCCCGACAACCCTTGATACCCCCGACATCCATGCCAGCATCATCGAAACCATCGATCCTGAGGGACCCTTTGGCGCAAAGGAAGCCGGCGAAGGAGCCATCCACCCGGTGATCCCGGCCATCGCCAACGCGGTTTTCAACGCGGTAGGCGTACGGATCACCCGGTTGCCCATCCAGGCTGAGGAGATCCTGGCAAAGATGAAAGAGAACAGGATCTCCGAAGCAAAAATTTAACGACAAATGACCCAACCAAAAACCTATATCAAGGCAACCTCGGTGGAACACGCGCTTTCACTGGCCGGGGAAAGCAGCGGGAGTTTTCGCTATCTGGCCGGGGGGACCGACGTCATGGTCAATAAATTCCAGGGAAATGATGACGCCGGCCTCTTAATCGATATCTCCGGTATTGATGCCCTCAGGCAAGTTTCAGCAACGGAAACCCACCTGGTTATCGGGGCCCTGGTTTGCCTGGAGGAGCTGGCAAAACACTCCGCTGTGGCCGGCAATTTCCCGGTGCTGATGGAAGCGGCAAATTCGGTGGCATCGCCCACCATCAGGAAAACAGCCACACTGGGCGGTAATTTGCTTTGCGGGAACCGTTGTTCATTCTACAACCAGAGTGCCTGGTGGCGCGAAGCAGCAGGTTTTTGCCTGAAATGCAGCGGACCGCTATGCCTGGCTTCGGGAGGTAAAAAACACTGCTTTTCAAAATTCGTATCCGACATGGCCGTGGCCCTCATCAGCCTTCGTGCCGGCATTGAAATTTCTGATCTCCGGGGTGTGATAACAATTCCCCTTGAAAGTATCTATTCAGGAGATGGTATTAACCCAAGCCTGTTGAGCAACACCGCGATCATCCGTGCAATACATATCCCGCTTCACCACGATTTCAGGTCTGTGTATAAAAAACTCCGGAAGCGCGAAACGCTCGATTTCACATCCCTCACTACGGCAATTTCTCTGGATAAAACAGGCATGATCAGGATCGTGATGGGCGGGGTGCATGCAAAACCCGTCATTACCGATGGTACGGGAACTGAGGATCTGAATTCGCTGGTCAGCCAGGCTGTATCAGCAACAAGGATGGTTGACAACGACACTTATTCCAGGGCTTACCGAAAAGCAATGATCCCTGTTTTTCTTGATCGAAGTTTCAGGGAGCTGCAATTGATTTGAAAAAATTGAAATGGATCTACGCTAAGTAAGAGTCTGTTTAAATTTGTTTTTAAATCCCTTTAGGGATTTTATATGGGTAGAAAACCAGGGAGATCGGCACTATTTCGTCCCGTACGGGACGAAATGGTTCTCAGGGCGTTCGATTTCTACCAGTATTTGGTGCCTCCGGCACAGGGTTAAATAAAAACCAATAAAAAATAAAAAGTTAAACAGACTCTAACACAAGGAATATGAATCTGAAAAACAAGACCGCAATTGTAACCGGAGGTATTTCGGGCATCGGGGCTGCCATCAGCCTTGAACTGGCGCGCCACGGCGCCAGGATCGTCATGATCGACTGCAAACCGGATGAAGATGCGGCGGGAATCCTGAAAACGATCCATGAGGTTGGTTCTGACGCTATTTTCATCCGGGCCGACATCGCAGACCACCCTGCATCCTTAAATGCAGTACAAACGGCCTTAAATGCGTTTGGCGCGATTGATATCCTCGTCAATAATGCCGGCATCAACCGCGACGGGGTGATCTGGAAAATGAGTGAGGAGCAATGGGACGAGGTCATCCGCATCAACCTCAAGGGCTATTTCAATTTTACCCGGGCCGTGGCGCCGCTTTTCAGGGAACAGCAATCGGGAAAAATTGTCAACATCACCTCCATCAACGGGTTGCGGGGAAAATTCGGCCAGTCAAACTATTCCGCGTCGAAAGCGGGGATCATCGGCCTCACCAAATCCGTTGCGAAGGAACTGGGAAAATACAATGTCAACGTGAACGCCATCGCCCCCGGGCTGATCGAAACGGAAATGATGAAAAACGCCGACGAAAGCGTTCGTGCGGCCGCCCTTGAAGAGATCGTGCTGAAACGGCTTGGACAGCCTGAGGATATTGCTTTTCTGGCTGCTTTCCTCTGTTCCGACCTGGCACGCCATATTACCGGGGAGGTGATCAAGGTGGACGGGGGCCAGTATATATAAAACAGAAATCATGGATCTGAACGATATCGTAGTTGTGTCAGCCTGCCGCACGGCCATGGGCCGGTTTGGCGGAAGCCTGAAAGATATTCCGGCCTGGGAACTCGGCGCGGTTGTAATCGGGGAATCGCTGAGCCGGGCTGGCATCCGGGGCGACCAGGTAGACGAGGTGATCATGGGAAGCTGCCGACAGGCCGGCAACGGTCCCAACCCTGCGAGAACGGCAGCTGTAAAAGGAGGCATCGCCAGCGAGGTGCCGGCAGTTACGGTCAACATGGCGTGCCCGTCGGGCATGCGCAGTGTGGCCATGGCCGCGCAATCCCTGCAACTGGGCGAATCGCAGATCGTGATTGCCGGCGGTTTTGAGAACATGAGTTCCATCCCATACCTGCTTAAAGGTGCGCGGTGGGACGGCTTTAAAATGGGCAACAAAACCCTCGAGGATGGCTGGAGCGACAGCATCGACCCGCTGATCGGCCAGGGCATGGGTGAAACCGCCGAAAATTTGTTTGACAAGTACAACATTTCCCGGGAAGCACAGGATGTCTGTGCGCTCGGCAGTCATCAGAAAGCTTCGGCAGCTCAGCGGAATGGCTGGTTTGACGTAGAGATCGTGCCAGTGGAAGTGCCGGGGTCAAAAGGCAAGCCTTCGGCGTTGTTCGATAAGGATGAAACCATCAGACATGATATCTCCATCGAAAAGCTGTCAGCCATAAAACCGGCTTTTCGCGAAAATGGAACCGTAACGGCAGGAAACTCCTGCGGTTTGAGCGACGGTGCGGTGGCCCTCGTGGTCACCACCCGGCAAAAGGCTGTTGAACTCGGTTTGAAACCGCTGTTTTCCATCGTTTCCTATGCACAAACCGCCGTTGAACCATCAACGATGGGCGAAGGGCCCGCCCGATCCATACCCATGGCATTAAAAAATGCGGGGTTAACCCTGCGCGATATTGACCTCATCGAAGTCAACGAAGCATTCGCCATCCAGGTGTTATCGAACCAAAAAGCATTGAATTGGGACCCGGCCAGGCTCAATGTTCACGGGGGTGCCATTGCCCTGGGCCATCCCACCGGGATCAGCGGGGCGAGGATCCTGGTAACCGGGTATTATGCCCTGAAACGCACCGGTAAAACGCATTGTATTGCCTCCATCTGCGGCGGAGGTGGAGTAACCACGGCGATGGTGATCCGACGGGAATCATAAGAGGAGGGACGGAGTTCCCTGCCAAAATGAAAAAAGGCGAACCAGGTCAGGTCCGCCTTTTTTACGCGCTGCGTAAACCGTGGCACGTTTTACTGTAACGTAAACTTAATGGGAAGGTTAAACTGAACGCGAACGGGCACGCCACGCTGTTTGCCGGGGACCCACTTGGGCATCGACTTCACAACGCGGATGGCTTCTTCGTCGCATCCGCCGCCGATTCCGCGGAGAACGCGAACGTCGGTGATGGAGCCGTCGACTTCAACCACGAAGGTTACGAAAACTTTTCCCTGGATTCCAAGTTCCTTGGCTTCTTCGGGGTATTTGATGTTCTGCTGCAAATATCCGATACGTGCTTCTTCACCTCCGGGATAACTCGGCTGCTCTTCAACAACCGTAAAAATCTCAGCCTGTACGGGGGTTTCAATTACTTTGGGACCTTCGTCCTTCACTTCAACCTGTACTTCTTCGGTGGGTGCTTCGGTATTTCCTTTTTTGTTCAAATCATCCATGGAGGCCATACTTACCTCGATCGTCGTATCTTCAACAACAACGGGTGCGGTAAATACGATCTTCTGAACCATGACTTCGGGAGGGGGAGGTGGCGGGGGAGGAGGGGGAGCTTCTTCCTTGCGCACATCGCGCATTTCAACCCCGACTTCCTTTTCCTTTTCCCTGATCAGCCTGCTTTTATTGACATAGGCACTGATCAGTGGATAGGCTACAATGGCACCTACCGTGACAAAACCAAAAATCAGCGAAATGGTTAAAAATTTCCTGTAGTTTTTCCGCAGAAAATACGAGCCATACGCATGGTTCCTGTTTTTGAAAACAATATCCTCCAGCGATTCAACATGCTGTGTTTCAATTGCCATACACTATATTTTTACGTATTATTCAAGATATCTCTGATTATTTCGGAGCAGAAAGCAACATATCCTGCTCGGTCTTGGTCATATCAACAACGGCATAGCTGGCTATGTTGCAGATAGCCATTTCGTCGATGATGTCGACCATATCCTTGTACTTCGCCTTGTCGTCAGCCTTGATCAGCACGATCGGTCCTTTCTGATCCTCCTTTTTCATCTTCTTGATCGCATTATCGGCTGTTGTATCTGCCACGACTGTCTTACCGGTTACACGCTTATCCCTGTATTCGGCAATTTTCGTAAAGAGGTCCTTGTTTTTAACGAGTAAAAACTTGCGGATTCCATCCTTACTGAAATCGGTCTTGACAAGCTGGGGCATTTCGGCAGGCTTTTTTGGATCTGCAATCCCGATATAGTAATAAACCTTATGACCTTCCGTCAGTAAAATATTCAGGGTCCTGTTTTTAGGAATTTCAGGTCCTTTCGGTTTATCTTTATCTGTATCTTTTTCAGGCATGGTGATGACCATGACCTTGGGTTTGCTGAAAGCCGTAGTGAGCATGAAGAAGGTAATGAGCAAACACATCAGGTCGACCATGGGGGTCATATCGATGCGGGTGCTGTGTTTCTTCGCCTGGCGCTTACCACCCTTTTTCCCTTTTTCCTCAACAATTATTTCACCCATACTGGTTTTTTATTTTTTGGATTAAATCACGCTGCCTTACTTAGGCATATCCTTCATCGTGACTTCGTCCTTCATAAGGTTAGTAACGAGATTAAACTTATTTACCTTGTTTTCCTGCAGCAGGTCCATGACTTTCTTTACAACGGAATAGTTGGTTTCGGCATCACCCTTGATGGCTACTTCGGCATTGAGGTTGGTTATACGTGCCAGGCGGACCCACCAGGCGAGCTGGTTGTCGGTCGAGTCGGTTGGTATGCCAATCTGTAATTTGTCCCTGTCTTTCGGTTCATTGGAATTGATCCAGTCTTTCACGTTTTTGAAAGGCATGCCGAAAGATGACATTTTGCTGAATTTATCGAGCTCTTTAGGGGTAAAGGTAACCTGGTACTGTTCGCCCATTTTCTGAAGCAGTTTTGTTCTGAAATGGGTTGAAGTATCCTTACCGTTGTCAAAGTTAAAAAACACCTTGCCCTCTTTGGAAATGAAGATCGTCATGATATCATTATCCGGGGCCTGCTTTTCTGACACCGAATTCGGTGTTTCGATCGGCGCAGCTTCCTGTGGACGGAACGAGGTGGTCAGCATGAAGAAGGTCAGCAGCAAGGAAAACAGGTCCACCATAGGCGTCATGTCTATGTGCGGAGATCTTGCCGGATGTTTAATTTTAGGCATAGGATTGTGTTTTAATTACTTGGTAGCAGCGGCAAATGACTGTACGAGGCTGAAACCTGCTTCATCGATTTTGTAGGTAAAGCTGTCGATCTGGGTGGAATAGAAGTTGTACAACACGATGGCCATCAACGAACCGAAGATACCAAATGCAGTGTTGATAAGGGCTTCCGAGATCCCGTTGGCGAGAGCAAGTGCATCGGGGGCGCCGGCCTGGGCCAGAGCGGCGAATGCCTTGATCATACCGATAACTGTTCCCATAAGACCGGTTAACACGGAGATGGAAGCAATGGTTGAAAGGATGACGAGGTTGCGCGACAACATGGGAAGTTCGAGGGCCGAAGCTTCTTCGAATTCTTTCTGAAGAGCAAGAATTTTCTGGTCCTTTTCAAGCGTGGCGTCGTTTTGCAGCGAACGGTAGCGGAGCAGGCCGGCTTTCATTACGTTGGCGAGTGATCCGCGCTGTTTGTCGCAGGAAACGATGGCATCTTCGATCTTGTTGGTATCCAGGGCGACCTGAAGGCTCTTTACAAATACATTGATACGTCCTTTTCCTCTTGCACGGAACAGTACAATACCACGTTCAACTGCAAAAATGATCAGGATAAGGTTCAGTGTGATCAGGAAAGGAACAATAACCCCCCCTTTGTAGATAATGGCAAGATAGTTGCCTGGAAGCGGATGGCCTGCGGGGTTACCACCTTCAAAAAACAAAGGATTGCCAAACACGACCTTGTAGAGAAAATAGGAAAAGGCGAATGCTATGATCATAACGCCCACCGTAAACACTGACCTTAAGGCTTCACCCAATGATCCGCCTTTGCTAGTTGTCTTGCTCATCGTTAATAAGTTTTAAATTTAAGATTGAATGAATTATTGGATTTTCTTGTTATTAAGGCCCACAAAGATAAAAAAATTATCTCCTAAATCAAATAGTTGTTATTTGACCTTCGATTTAAGTGCGTCGATGACCGGTTTTACTACAGCCACTTTTTCATCGTTCGGATTTACTGCACTCATTCTCATATAGTAAAAGAGCGCTTTTTCTGCCTCATCCTTGAGTTTCTGATCCCTCATATACTGGCTGTAATGATAGAATGCGAGGTAATCAAACGACTCAAAACGTTCTTTCATATATTTTACCGTGTCCGATTGCGTTTTCAGTAACAGTCCTTCGTACACCGGCGCGGCCAGTCCGGTTGTGTTAAACCCTTTCGGATCCTTCTGATCGAGGTTGGATTTTGTTCTGGCTCTCCATGTGAAGCCGGGAATATAATCGGCCTGCATCTTGTTAAAAATCGCCAGGTTGGTATCAGCCTTTACATAATCCAGGAGGCTGTAATAGACCTTGCCCAGGTTGTAGTAATCCATGGGAACCCCTTTTTTCAGCTTGATCTTACGCTCATATTGTTCCATGGCTTTGTCAAACTTTTTGATCCTGGTGTAGCACAAAGCGGCTTCGGAAATAAGTTCGGCTTTGGAAGTATCCATTGAATAGGCTTTGAGCAACTGTTCGGTGGCGAGTGAATCCTGTTTTAGTTTAGACAGCAGCCGCCCGTAATAGGTATAGTCAAGTGGTCTGACCTTTTCCGGCCTGGCCTGGGCAATGAACTTTTTAATATAGGGAAGGCCCTTGTCATATTGCTGGGTCTCAAAGTAGCAATAGGCCAGGGCCCGGTTCACATCATTGTCGGTATTGTCGACCTTGAGGATCTCATTGAGCTGGTTGATAGCCTCGTTATAGTCCTTCAGTTCGATGAGCGTATTCACAAACTGCTTGCGGGCAGCGGTGTTGCGTGTGAGCGCGAGGAATTTATAGAAGTTCTTTTTAGCCTCTTCCTGCCGGCCGGCGCGTGAAAGCAGCGAACCAAGTTCGCGGTAAGCGGGGGCGAAGGTCGAATCCATCTTTACCACATCCTGGTAGTATTTCAGGGCCGTGGTGTACTGACGGGCACGCAGCCATAACTGGCCGAAACGCAGCGTGGCCTCGGGCGATTTTGGGTCCAGTGTCTGGGCCATGTTGTAATTGGCAATCGCCTTTGAACCGTCGTTCAGCAGGTAAAAATAGACATCGCCCTTGACGATATAGAGGATCGGGTTTTTGGGGTCAAGTTTCTCGGCTGAACGCAACAGGCTGAAAACACTGCCGGTATCATGAACCCCGGCAGTCACATACGATTCGGCCATCTCGATCATCACCACCGATTGTTTTCCCGGATCCATCTTGATCTGCTTGTTCGCCTTTGAAGGGAGCAACGCAATGGCTTTGGCAAACTCGGCCTTAGCTTCAGGCAACTTGTTATTTATTAAATCGATAGCTCCCAAGCCGACAAAGTTTATCGGATTAGCAGGATCCATTTTTAGTCCGAGTTCGTAAACGGTTTTGGCGGAATCCGCCATTTCGGGGAAGGAGATGTTGAGGGTGTCGGAATAGTATTTATCCAGGAAGTTTTTCCCATAGAAAAAATACAGATCGCCATTGCCCGGTGTCAGCCTGATCAACTCCTTGAACTTGGAAGTGGCTTTCGCAAATTGTTCGCTCTTGGTTAGTTTTACAGCGTCCTTCAGTTCCTGGGAAAAAGTTTTTGCAAGGAAAGGAAAAAAGAGCATCAGCGCAACAACGACAACAATCGGTTTAGTAACTCGTGACATAAAATATCTCCTTTTTGTTAGTGTTTGATTTCAACAGTTCTTACAGGCATGGCAGCGGGCACCAGTCCGGCGTGGAGGACGATGTACTGACCCTTTTCCCCGGCGATAAATGAGGAAAAACCATGAGCCAGCCCGGTATACGACTGGCGGTTGATGCAGTAAACATCGCGCGTGAATGGATAGGACCCCTCATAAATATAGCCCGGGAAGGGTTTGTAAAACTTTGTCTCCGTGGTATGATCGCCCTCCATGGCAATGCCTACTACCCTAAATCGCCTCAGGAAGTTGTGCGAAACGGTGTCCTGCGGATCGCTGATCCAGTTTACGCTGATCACCCCTACCGCACCTTTGTTATTTTCGACATATTTGATCACCTCCTCGTTGTTCTGGGCGGCATAGCAATTGGAAGGAAACGAGTCGAGCGAGAATTTCTCCTTGAAATAGCGGGGGTTGCCCGATTTGAAATTGTCGAATACAACCTTCAGCTCCTTCAGCTTTGATTTAGGGTTGACCTGTTTCCATGAATTTACTTTGCCCTGGAATATCTCCTTCACCGTTTGGTAATACATGGTGGTATCCGGGTTGTCGTTGTTCACGATGAGGGCCATGGCGTCGATGGCGATTTTTGTCGTTCGGGGGATGTACTGCTTGTCGTTCAGGTATTTAACCTGGGCATCAGAAAGTTTCCTGTTGACGATGATCATGGGTACGGTATCGTTCATGAAATCGTTGAAGGCATCGGCTTCATTCTGGTAGACAATTTCAGGATGGGCGTATTTATAAAGGAAACCAAACGTATATGACTCGGCCTCAATGAGCAAACGATAGGAATCATCAACACCCACTTTGATATGGCCCGATGTGGGGGTATCCACATCTTTCTGATTGGGAGCACCGCCGCATGAAACCAAAAAAAGGAGTAAAGCCACCCCTGACCCTAACATGATACGATGTATAATATTCTTACCGTTTTGCATGGCTTAATTACTAAAAATCAGCTGCTTTTTATGAAAGAACACAAATTTATAAAATTTATTATTGAACCATCCAAAAATCGCATGATTATTCACAAAAACCAAAGTTTCGCTATTTCGCTACCTCGCTACCTCGCTACCTTACATTTAACATGACATGTTGTGCCAAAGATCCTACTCTCCCATTCTTTCCCGGTTCTTCGACCAAAGCCGTGCGATCCGGAATCCGCCATAAAGAAAAAGGAAGATGGCAAAGATGGTCTTTACCTCTTTGGAAAGATAAGAAAACCGGGGGCTGACAAGCACATAAATCCCCAGTACAAAATATAGGGTGATGACAAACCAGGAAAAGTATTTGGCGAATTTTTGCATTCGTGTTATGGTTGGACCTGCCAGTAAGGAATATCATCCTGACCGGCTTTCTGATACCAGTAATCGGGTGTCACTGTCTTTTTGTCCTTCCTGAACAGTTTCTTCTGGTAAACGGCAATCATCGGGTTGAAAATCGTATCGGTCACCCCGATTACCAGGGTGTCAAGCAAACTCCCATCCTTGGCTTTTTCTTTTTCAACCTTCACCTCATACCTGTTAAAGGAAAGGATCTCTTTCAGGAACTCCGCACGAGCCTCGGTTGCGCCGGTTTCAACCACCGTGCATCGAACGCCGCCAATTTCGGCGATGTTGTGTTTACCTTTTAATGTTGCCATAACGATAACGATATTTTATACCCCGTGGTAGAGACGCCTTTTAAAGGCGTCTCTACGAACGCGGGAAATTAATATAAACCGAAACTTAAATTATAAACCACCTCGTAGATCGAACTAGCAAAACCGATGATCACCATGCCGGCCACGCAGATGAGCAGGCCCACCCGGGTGTACCCGTCGCTTTTGAATTTGGCAATGGGTTGGTCGCTGTTGTTAAGCAGCATAGCCTTGATCACAAGCAAATAATAATACAGGGAGATGATGGTGTTGATAAGGGCGATCAGGACCAGGATGTAATATCCCTGCTTCGCCGCGGCCGTGAAGAGGAAGAATTTCCCGAAAAAGCCTGCCAGCGGCGGGATTCCTGCCAGCGAAAAGAGTGAAAGCATCATGACCAGGCTGAGGTTCGGATTCGTGCGGTAGAGACCGTCGTAATCGTCGATATTTTCCTTGCCGGTGCGGTTTGAAATGATGCCAACCACGCCGAAGGCCCCCAGGTTGGAGAAGATGTACACCATGGCGAAATAGATCACGGTGGTCATGCCAAGCTGGCTCTGCCCGATGATGCCAAGCAGGATGAAGCCGGCCTGGGCGATGGACGAAAAGGCCAGGAACCGTTTGAGGTTCTGCTGGCGCATGGCAAAAAGATTCCCGATGGTGATCGTGAGGATGGTGATCACGTAAATCACTTCGCTCCACATCACGGCGATTTTACTGAAAACGGTATAGAGGATGATCGTGAAAATAAACACGGCAGCACCTTTGGAGATTACCGAAAGATAGGAGGTGACGTTCACCGGGGCACCTTCGTATACGTCGGCAGTCCACAGGTGGAAAGGAACCAGGGAGATCTTGAAGGCCATCCCGGCAAAGAAGAAGATAAAAGCAAGCACCTGCAGCGGGGCGCCGGTGATGAGGGGTGCAATGTCGGCAAAGTACATCGTGCCGGTGGTGCCGTAAATCATGGACAAACCGTAGAGCAGGATTCCGGATGAAAGCGCGGAGATGAAGATCAGCTTCACCCCGGCTTCGGCCGATTTTTCTTTCATGCGTTCCCATGCGGCAAGGGCGGCGATGGGGATGGTGGCGAGTTCAAGCCCGATGTAGAACATCAGGAAATCGCCGGATGAGATCATGTAGTTCATCCCGATGAGGGTCGAGAGCAGCAAAAGGAAAAATTCGCTGATCTTTTCCTTGTTCTGATCCTGTTTCAGCCAGTCGACCGACTGGATGAAAACGATCAGCACCCCGATGTTCAGGATGTTCTTGAGCATCATGGAAAGGGCTGTCGACTGATACATGCCTCCGAACATCGTGCCGGGCGTTCCCGGTAAAAAGCCGATGGCTGTCACCAAGGCCATTAAGATGATGGCGGGCAGTATGATTTTCCGCTTTTGGGTGTCCGGCAGAAATATTTCAACAATCAATAGGATTACTGTGATGAGGATCAGCAGCAATTCATGTCTCATGATCAGCATTGTATGTATGTTTTAATAGTTATCAATACCCCAAACCTAACCTCTCCCCCATGGGGGAGGGGCAGGGGATGGGAGCTACTTCATTAATACCGGTGCGGCGGCGATCAGCTTGTGCATGATTGGGCCAAGGCCCCCGGTGATCATGTCGGACAGCCACAACGGAGCTACCCCGATCAGGGTGATCCCGAAAATCAGGGTGACCACGCTCATCTTGTCATACCATTTTGCATCCTGGATCTCCTCGAAATGTTCATTCTTGATTTTCCCTAGCAGCAGAATCCCCACCACGCGGAGCACGTACACCGCGGTAACCACGATGGAAGAGGCGGCGATGATGGTGGCGACGCGGTGAAACACGTCGGCATTCTGGAAAGCGCCCACGAAAATCGTCATTTCAGCTACGAACCCGCTGAAACCGGGGAGGCCGAGGGATGCAAGACCGGCGATGACGTAAGCCACGGCCAGGAAGGGCATCACTTTCATCAAACCGCCCATTTCATTGATGAACCGGGTATGCGTTCGCCCATAGATCATCCCGATAAGCGCAAAGAAGAGGGCCGTCATGATGCCGTGCGAGATCATCTGCATGATGGCGCCGTTCATGGCGGTTTGGTTGAACATCAGGATGGCGAAGAGCACGAGTGCGCAGTGGCTGACGGATGAATAGGCGTTGATGTATTTCAGGTCCTTCTGCCAGATGGCGCCAAGGGCTCCGTAAATGACGCCGATGGTGGCGAGGATCAGGAAGATCCAGCCTAGCTGGTGGGCGGCATCCGGGAGGAGGAATACGGCAACACGGTAGCAGCCATAACCGCCGAGTTTCATAAGCACGCCGGCGTGAAGCATCGATACGGCGGTGGGCGCCGAGGCATGACCGTCGGGCGACCAGGTGTGGAACGGGAACATCGCGCCAAGCACGCCGAATCCCACGAAAAGGAAGGGAAACAGGAAGCGCTGCGCCTCAATGGGGATATGCTGTTTCGATATTTTGATCAGGTCGAAGGTTAGTTGTCCGCCACCCGGGGCCGAGTTGAAATAGATGCCGATGATTCCCAGGAGAATGAAGGCCGAACCTCCCATGAGCATCAGTGTAAGCTTCATGGCCGAATAGTGGCGCGGACCGCTGCCCCAGATGCCGATCAGCAGGTACATCGGGATCACGGCCAGTTCATAGAACAGGAACATGGTAAAGAGGTCGAGGCAGATAAAGAAACCGAAAACGCCGGTTGCCAGGAGGATCAGCGAGGTGAAAAATTCGCGGGGAAGGTCCACGATGTCCCAGCTGGCAAAGATGCCGGCGAAAACCACCAGGGAGGTCAGCCCGATCATGGCTACGGAAACACCATCCACACCAATGTAAAAATGGATGTTGAGGGTTTGATACCATATATTGTCCTGCACAAAGAGCACTTCGGCCATATCGCCGGCCCGGCGCGCAGCCAGGTAGAGAAAGATCAGTGCGATGGCGCTCAGCAGCTGGAGGCTCATCCCCACAACCGCCACCCATTTCACCTGCATATGGCTTTTGCTCATTAAAATACCAATTACAGTGAGAACCGGTATAATGATAAATAACGTCAGAATACTCATTCTTCTAAGGAATTAGTTGGTCCATAAATAGGTGAATAACAAGGTAAGCAGCACCACGCCCGAGATCAGCACCAGGGCATACTGCTGGAGCTGCCCCGACTGGAAGCGTTTGATGCGCTCTGAAGTTTCGTTGGTGACATAAGCCATCCCGTTCATGCTGCCGTCGACGATGTGGCGGTCGAACCAGGCAATGGGCCTGGAAACATAATTGAAGATGATCTTCTTGGTGATGAAAAGATAGATTTCATCAATGTAGAACTTGCGGTAGGCTGCACGTGAAAATCCCCCGAGGGCGTTGAATATCTGGTCGGGGATGGTGGTTTCCTTCCGGTAGAAAATCGTTGCGGTGATGATTCCCAGCAAACCGACCAGGACAGCCGGGATGGCGATGCCCAGTTCGATGTGCGATACAAAGGGCATACGGTCGGAAGAGACGAACAGGGAGAAGGGGATCAGCCCTGCCAGCGCGGCGCCGACAGCCAGGAACATCAGGGGAACGGTCATCGTCCACGAGCCTTCATGCGGTGTGTGGTGGTAATGCTGGTTTTTGCCCCAGAAGATGGAATAATACAACCGGAACATGTAAAATGCGGTCAATCCGGAAACAATCATTTCGACCCAGTAGAGCATCAGGCTCTTTTCGTGTCCGGCGGCGAGGATCTCATCCTTGCTGAAGAACCCTGCCAGTGGCGGAATCCCGGCAATGGCGAGGCAGGCGATCAGGAAGGTGGCGTGGGTGATGGGCAGGTGTTTCCGCAGCCCGCCCATATCGTTCAACACGTTGCTGTGCACGGCATGGATGATGGCGCCGGCAGCAAGGAAGAGCAAGGCTTTAAAGAAGGCGTGGGTGAAGAGGTGGAACATGGAGGCCATGTAACCAAGTCCTTCATGTCCGCCGTATCCCGAAACGCCGAGGGCGAACATCATCATCCCGATCTGCGACATGGTGGAGTAGGCAAGCACCCGCTTGATGTCGAACTGGGTGCAGGCGATCACCGCGGCAAAGATGGAGCTGAAGGCTCCCACGTACATCACCACGTCGAGGGCGACAGGGGCCGCAACCACGTAAATGGGGAACAGGCGCGCCACCAAGTACACGCCGGCAACGACCATCGTCGCGGCATGGATGAGCGCCGAAACAGGCGTGGGACCTTCCATGGCGTCGGGCAGCCAGATGTGCAGCGGGAACATGGCCGACTTGCCGGCGCCTCCCATAAAGATAAAGATCATTGACCAGGTCATGGTCGACAACCCGAGGAACATGACGCCGCCTCCCGTTGAAAAGGCCGGGCTGTTCTGGCCGGTGAGGGTCAGGAAGTCGAACGTGCCTGTTGAAAAGGAGAGCATCAGGATGCCGATGAGAAAACCCAGGTCGGCAAAACGGGTGACGATAAATGCTTTTTTGGAGGCCGATACCGCCGAATCCTTGGTATAATAGAACCCGATCAGCAGGTAGGACGAAACGCCCACGAGTTCCCAGAAGATGTACATCTGGAAGATGTTGGTGGCGACAACCAGCCCGAGCATCGAGAAGCTGAACAGCGACAGGGTGGCGAAAAAGCGCATGAACCCCTTTTCCCCGTCCATGTAACCGATCGAGTACAGGTGCACCATGAATGATACCGTAGTGATCACGATGAGCATCATGATCGAAATGGGATCCAGCAGGATGCCCATGTCGATGTGCAGCTTGTCGGTCAGGTTCAGCCAGCGGATGTTGACTGCCAGGAATTTCTGGAACGAGCCGTCGGCGGCCTTTTCAAGTACGAAGAAGTACTTGTAGGCTGTCACCAGCGACAGGATCCACATGACAAAGAGGCCGCTTGTTCCGGCGATGCCTGATACCAGGGGTTTAAACCGGTTCCCGAACAGGCCGACCACCACGAACATGAACAGTGGTATCAGCAGGATCCAAATGGTGTAACTGAAATCGATCATATGTCAGCGATTTACGATTTACGATTTTTGATTTACGATTTGCGGTTGTCATGCAACGGATCACATGTTACGCATTGCGAATCAAGTTATTAATACTTCATTTCATTCATTTTCTCAACATCGATGTTCACCAGCCTGCGGTAGATGTTGATGATGATGGCGATGGCCACCGATGCTTCGGCTGCCGCGACGGCGATGATGAAGATGGCGAAGAACATCCCTTCCAGGTGACCCGGATAGAGGATTTTGTTAAACGCCACAAAATTGATGTTGACCGAATTCAGGATCAACTCGGTCGACATGAGGATCGTGATCAGGTTTTTCCTGACCAGGAACCCGTAAATACCGACAAAGAACATGATGGTGCCGGTGATCAAAAACCAGGTTAATGGAACGCCTTCGAACATATCGTGGTGGTGTTATAAAATTAATCTTTACGTTTCTTTGCAAGGATGATGGCGCCTACCATAGCGGCCAGCAGCAGGATGCTGATGACTTCGAACGGGAGGGCATACCCGAATTTTTCCGTGCTGATCAGGCTTTTCGCGATCACGTGGATGTCGGTGCGATCGCTGTTGGCCACCACCTCCTGCGGGAATTTATATTGCAGGATGGTTGCGATGGTGAGGATGGCCCCAACTGCGGTTACCAGGAATGCGGGAAGGATCTTCATCAGCGAGGGCGCTTCCAGTTTTGTCCCGATATGGCTCGTAAGGAGGATGGAGAAGATGATCAGCACCACGATACCGCCGGCATAGAGGGTGAGCTGGATGGCCGCCAGGAAGTTGAAGCGCAGCAGGAAATACATGCCGCCGGTGGCCACGAGGACAAACAGCAGGAAGGTGGCCGCCCGAAGGATGCGCCGGCTGGTCACAGTCAGTATGGAAAAAATTATAATGACTGCCGAAAAGATCGCAAACATCAATTGATTTGGTGTCATTCTACAATATCTTTTATGATGGATGATCCGGGTTTATTTAAGATTTTGGTCAGCTTGGCGCGATCGAACACGGCGTGCTCAAACTCCTGTCCCCAGGCAAGGGCATCCGACGGGCAGGTCTTGATGCAGAGCCCGCAGAAGGTACACATCGACAGGTGATAAATGTGCTTGTCGATGATGCGTTTTTTCTTGCCGTCGGGCATATCGATCTTATCCTGGAGGATCTCGATGGAGCCGTTCGGGCAGGAGTTTTCGCAAATCCCGCAGCCGGTGCAGCGATGCTCGTTCTGTTCGTTGTGCGGCATGATCACTTCGCCTTTGAACCGGTCGTACATTTTCAGTGTCTTCCGGTTTTCCGGATACTGCTGGGTTACGATCTCCCCGGGGCTGAAGAAGTATCTCCCGGTTACTTTCATCCCCGTAAGGAGAGATTTAACCGCGCGGAAGATATCTGCAAAGTATTTGAAAAAGCTGTTCATAGTTTTCTAAAAATGCCAACCCATTAATACAACAAATGCCATGATAAGTATATTGACCAGGTTGATGGGCAACAGGTACTTCCATTCCAGGGTCAACAGCTGGTCGATCCTCAACCGCGGAAAGGTCCATTTAAACCACATCATGATCCAGATTACAAAGAAGGTCTTGCCGATATACCACACGAACGGGGGAATGAAATCCATGATGTGGTTGAATCCTGCCCAGCCGCCCATGTGGAAGGGCATCCATCCGCCCAGGAAGACCGTGGCGGCGATGGAGGCCACGATGAACATGTTCATGTACTCGGCCAGGAAGAAGAAGGCGAATTTGATCCCCGAATACTCGGTGTGGAAGCCGGCGGTGAGTTCCGATTCGGCTTCGGCCAGGTCGAAGGGGCCGCGGTTTGTCTCGGCGGTGCTGGAGATCAGGAAGATGATGAAGGCGATGAACGCGGGGATGTGGCCCTTGAAGATGAACCACCCGTTGGCCTGTCCTTCAACAATCTGCGAGAACTGCATGGTGCCTGCCAGGATGACGATGGTGACCAGCGAAAGCCCTACCGAGAGTTCATAACTGATGATCTGGGCCCCGGAGCGCATGGCGCCGATGAGCGAATACTTGTTGTTGCTCGACCAGCCGGCCAGCAAAATCCCGACGACTCCCAGCGACGATACGGCGATCACATAGAGAATGCCGATGTCAAAATCGATGGCGTGCAGTCCCTTGGCAAACGGTATCGCGGCAATGGCCATGAACGAGGCGATGATGATGATGAACGGCGCCAGGTTGAAGAGCAGCTGATCGGCGTTTTTAATGTGGATCAGCTCTTTCAGCATCAGCTTGACGAAGTCGGCGATGGTTTGAAAGAAGCCATAGGGGCCGACCCGGTTTGGCCCGACGCGGTTCTGCATGAAGGCGCAGACCTTGCGCTCGGCATAGACCAGGAACAACCCGACCAGCGCGTAAAACAGGAGGATGGCCAGTCCGATGATGGTCATTTCAATGGCAACGGCCCAGAAACCAGGCATATGGGCGCGCAGGAACTGGTCGATCCATTGGTTGAATGAGGTGAAGTCGTAAATGCTGAAGTTCATAGATAAGTTTTATTATCTGTCAATATCGGGAATAACATAATCAAGCGAACCGCCAATGGCGACCAGGTCGGCAATCTTCACCCCGCGGCTCATGTGGTCGAGGGCGCTGAGGTTGGAGAAGTTGGGAGAGCGGAATTTCATGCGGTAGGGGGTCTTGTTGCCATCGCTGATACAATACACGCCCAGTTCGCCGCGGGATGCCTCAACACGCTGGTAATACTCGCCGGCGGGCAGTTTGATCACGGCTTTCATCTTCGCACTGTAGTCGCCTGCCGGGATGTTGTCGATAAGCTGTTCGATGATCTTCATCGATTCGCGCATCTCATGCATCCTCATCATGTAACGGGTAAAGGTATCACCTTCGGTTCCCAGGATCTCCTGGAAATCGGCTTTGTCATACACGCCGTACGGGTGATGCTTGCGCACATCGCAGGCAAAGCCCGAGGCACGTCCCGACGGGCCGGTCACGCCGTAGCTGATGGCGTCTTCCTTCGACAGGATGCCGATGCCTTTGGTACGCTCCTGCATGATGATGTTGCCGGTGAGGATATCATCATAATCCTTGATCTTCCTGCGGAAATATTTGATAAAGTCTTTCACGCTCTTCTGGAAATTCGGGTGGATATCCATCATGAGCCCGCCCGGCGTGTAGTAGCTGTGCAGCAGGCGCGAGCCGAACGACTCTTCGAAAATATCGAGGATATGTTCGCGGTCGCGCAGGCCGTAAAAGTAACAGGTGAGCCCGCCCATGTCCATGCCGAAGCTGCACCACCAGAGCTGGTGGGATGCGATGCGGTTGAGTTCGTCGACAATGGTGCGGATGTATTTTACCCGTTCGGGGACATCGACTTCGAGCGCTTTTTCAACCAGCAGGCACACGGCGTGGTTGTTGATGTGGGCCGACAGGTAATCCATCCGGTCGGTGAGGTGGATGATCTGGGGGTAGGTATCCTTTTCGCACATCTTCTCGATGCCGCGGTGGATGTACCCGCAGTGGGGCTTCAGGTTTTTCACGATCTCCCCCTGGAGGGAAACGACCAGCCGGAGTACCCCGTGGGTGGAGGGGTGCTGGGGACCCATGTTGATATGGTATTCCTCCTCCTCGATGTTCTTGACAGGCAGGTTGATAACTTCTTTCATACCTTAAAGTTCTACGATGTTAACTTCATCCTTATAGTCTTTCCGCAGGGGATGGCCGATCCAGCCTTCTTCGAGGAAGAGGCGGCGCAGGTCGGGATGGTTGGTGAACCGGATCCCCATCAGGTCGTACACTTCCCGTTCGTGGAACTCGGCGGTGCGCCATAGGTCGCAAACGGTGTCGAGGGCGGCGTTGTCACGGTCGGCGGTTCTCGTTTTAAGAACAAGCTGGTGCCCGTGCGCCGTCGATTCAAGGTGATACACCACTTCGAGGAATTTAACCATGTCGACCCCTGAAAGGCAGAAGAGGTAGTCAAATGCAAGGGCGGCGTCGGTTTTTAACGTAACAGCCAGGTCGTGCATTTTTGCCGGCGGGATAATGAAGGTGAGGAATTGTTTGTTTTCCTGGAATTCTGCGTCCGGAACCAGGGCCAGAATCCGCTCCTTCAGTGCTGTGTTATCCATCTTTGGAAAATATCTAAATTAATTCTGTGGTTTTTCTCGGGTTTGACAGGGGCGACTCCAGCTTGATCTTGCGCTGGAGCTGCATCACGCCGTAGAGCAGTGATTCGGGCCTGGGGGGGCAGCCGGGGATGTAAACATCGACCGGGATGACGTGGTCGACCCCGCGGATCACGTGATAGGTGTTATAAAAGAACGGCCCGCCGGAAACGGCGCAGGCGCCCATGGCGATCACGTATTTCGGGTCGGACATCTGGTCGTAGAGCCTTTTGAGCACGGGCGCCATTTTGTTGACGATGGTGCCGGCCACCACGATGACGTCGGCCTGGCGGGGGGAGGCGCGGTAGACTTCGATGCCGAAGCGGGAGAAGTCGTGGCGCGAGGCGCCGGTGGCCATCATCTCGATGCCGCAGCAGCTGGTGGCGAAGGTAAGCGGCCAGATCGAATTGGACCGGCCCCAGTCCATCACGGCATCCAGGGTGGTGAACAGCACGTTGCCGCCCGATTGTTTGAACAGGTCGAGGGTTTCGTTATCACGAAAATCAGCCTCCTTCATATTTTTTATTCCCATTTCAACGCTCCTTTCTTCCAGGCATACAAGAGGCCCAAACCGAGTACAAAAAAGAAAATGACGATTTCAACAAATGCAACCATGCCCAGTTCCTTCATCACCACCGCCCAGGGGAAAATGAAGACGCTTTCGACGTCGAACACCAGGAAGATGATGGCAAAGAGGTAATACCCCACGTTGAACTGCAGCCAGGTCAGCCCCTCGGTGGGGATGCCGCATTCGTAGGCTTCCGACTTCTGGGAGTTGGTGGAGTGGGGAGCCACGTAGTGGGCGAAAACAAGGGCGAACCCCACCAGGAATGCCCCCACGATGAAGAAGAGAATCAGGCTTTCAGCGCTCATAATGTGAAACAGTTAACAGATGTAGGCGGCAAAGTTAAAAATTAATATGAAATAACCTAACCGGGTATAGGGCAAAAACATATAAGTGCGGAGGTTATTTATTTGATACTGTGAAGCATCGGAAATGAGGGCCGGAAAATGTCAAAGTTTGGGTTGATATTTGTCAATGAATGCAGGCAATGCAAACAATGCAAAAAATGCAGGCAATGCAAACAATGCAGGCAATGCAGGCAATGCTGATTTCTGATGCGGTTATGGGAGAATAATGAATATTGAACAACGAATTTTGAATGTTGAAGTTTCGCGTGCCGCGATGGGGATGCGGCATACTAAAGCTAAATCACACATAACAGCGAATCCTGCAAGGTGTTTAAGGGATTGAAATGCAGGTTAGCATGCGTTTCAGCATCGTTATTTTTTTATTCGCTTTATGCTGCTTTTTTTCAGCAATCTTGCAGAATGATGTACTGTTAAAATATAGATTCGGGGTTCTTTTACGATTTAATAAATCAAACGGTAACTTCCTGTAATAAGTTCACGGATCGAGGTTTCATTGATCTCGGGAACTTTCCGCACGATAAATGGGTTTATTCCAGAAAACCCGTGATACTGATGATCCTTTCAAGGGTCAATCGTGCATATTGAACAGAATCCCTGGAAATATAATCACCGATTTCCTGTAAATCGGCCAACGACCTGTTCGTCCAGATTATTTTAACCATCGCTCCAATTTCCTCCTTACCTCTTCCGTAGAATATACTTTCCCATCTTGTACATCCTGCAGTCCTTGCTCCACCTTGTCTAAAAGTATCAATCTTTCAACAACTTCTTCCATTGTCAGGTTTTCTTCCTGAAGGGTAGCTGTTGTTTTCCTGATTTTGTCTTTCGTAAGCAATTTTTGTTTTTTTCAACGGTACGACAGTTAACATAAATTTGAAAATCTGCAGGGAACGGTTTATGAAAAAAGCCATCAAGTCATGCCCAATGGGCATTACCTTTTGAGAAGCCTATAGGTGCCGGAAGTCGAACAAACAAATTTCATGTTGTCTTGTCCCGGTCATCAAGGGTAAATGCGTTTCCGGCGAGATGTTTGCGGGATTGACAAAATTGGGAGTGGCAAACAGGTGAATAACGAATATAGGAATATCACGGTGAATCTGTCCTTAACCGGAGAATATCTCTAACAAGTGTTAGATAAATCAGGAACCGTAACACCCAGCGAAGCCGATATCAAGATCACTAAAAAGATCAAGGACAGCGGCACCTTGCTTGATATTGCAGTTCTGGATCACATTATTATTGGAGATAACCGGTTTTATTCGTTTGCAGACGAAGGAGCAATGTAACTCACACGGCGTGCCAGATGCCAAAGCAAATCCCAAGGGCATGGGTTTTTTCATAATTCTCTTCATCAGCAGCAGGTATTCCCGGGTTTCGAATATTTTTGTAACCTTGCATTTTACAGCAATATTTATGAAATATTTCCAACCTTCCCTTTTGATCATAATTTCAGTTTTGATCATTTCCGGATGTTTATCCAAGTCCAGGAAGCCGGACACTCCCGGTAATAAATTGAATAGTACAATTTTGACTGATTCTTTGAAAATCCTTAGTTCCCTCTGCCAGGCAAATAAAATATCAGATAATGCCAGGGCGCGTTTGTTTGCACATCAGGCCATGGATATTGCCTGTAAAACCAAATCGGAGGCCGACCTTGCGCAGGCCTGGATGATTATGGGCATTGCATACCGGAATTATAATGATGATTCAAGTTTTGTTTTCACATCAAAGTCATTAAAAATTGCAGAGGCAAATGGCCAGGAAAAGATCCGGGTAACAACAATGTACAACCTGGCCTTGCTCTATATAGATGCCTCTGATGTGAAGACAGCAGTTCTTTATCTTGATTCAGTGGTTCAAATTTCCCGGCGGATCGGAGAATATGCTTTACTTTCTAATGGTTATAACGTTTACGGCAATATCATGTGTAACCTTCCTGATACTACAGGAGCAAAGATCATGTATGATTCCGCTTACCATGTGGCACAACAACATTCATTGCCCGCGCAGGAGGGAATAGCACTGGCAAGTCTTTCAATCCTTGAAAAAAAACCGGTTGTAATGGATAAGATGCGAAAGGATGCAATTTCGCTGTTAATAAAGGTTCCAGGTTTTGAAGAAGAAATAGCGTTGATTTTAAATAATCTCGGGATGCAAAACGCAAATCCTGACACAGCGCTGTTTTATTATCACCAGGCGTTGAAAATGGCGAATGCCATACATTCTTCGGAAATCACGTTGGTGGTTTGCAATAATCAGGCATATAGCTACCTTGAAAAAAATGATTGGAAAAGTGCAGAGAGTTGCCTGATTTCAAATGCTATTCCCCTGGCAAAAAAAGAAAAGAATTATTACGAACTTGCGAACCTTTACGATACCTATACTGACGTTTTGGTAGCGGCAAACAGGAAGGATGAATCGTTGAAATATGCGAGACTTGCCTATAAAACCAAGGGGCTCGCTGAACGCCAATCTGGGGCAAAGGAAGTACGGCTGCTTACAATTCTTCTGGATGTGAAGAACAAGGAGTTGAATTTGGCAATGAATGAAAGGGATTTGAGGCAAAAGGAAACCAATATCCGCAAAATTGTTGTTTTGTTTTCTATTTCATTGCTGATATTATCGATCGGAATCTTAATGATAAACTGGCGACTTCAGCGCAACCGTTTAAGGTACAATGCCGCCATGCTGAAAGCCGCGAAAAAGATCATTGATGCCGAGGATCGGGAACGCACCCGGATTGGACGTGATTTTCACGACCTTACGGGCCAGAAATTCTCAGGGTTGGCAGGCTATCTTGAAAATCAGGAATTCCAGGATCCGTCGACTAAAAAGGTAGCCTTAAAAATGCTGGAGGAGATCCGTCAGGCTGTGAGGGAGATGTCGCATCGAATGAACCGGGCCTGGGTTGAACGATTCACCCTTGAAGAGTCCATCAGCGGATTGTGCACCGACTGCATAAAAATGACCGGACTTGATCTGGAATTACAGGCACCTGAAAAGTACCCGGAAATGTCAAGAGAGCTAAAGATCCACCTGTTCAGGATTGTCCAGGAATTGCTCACCAACGCCATGACACATGCATCCGATTCCAGAGTGCGTCTTACAATTGCCTTTGACGAAACCAGGATGTCATTGAATTACAATGATGATGGACCGGGTTTTGACAGGGGGAAAACTGATGGGAATGGAACCGGGTTGAGCAACATCCTGGAAAGGGTTACACTCTTAAATGGGAAAGTAGAACTGGATTCCCGGCCAGGGTTCGGGACGGATTATGCCATTACCATTCCGTTGAAAAAAGACAAGTATTCTTCCAACTGACAGACAAAAAAGATGATCAGAATATTATCAATTGAAGATCACTGGATGGTTGTTGACGGACTTCGTGCGAGATTCAGGAGCGACCGGGACGATATGGCCATCACCTGCAGTGCTGGAACGATCGTGGAAGCGCTTGCACATGATCCGGGCTCCTTTGACCTGATATTGCTGGACCTTCTCATCCCTGGCACCGATCCTCCGGAAAATGTCAGGAAGTTAAAAGCAGCATTTCCAGAAAAACCCATCGTGGTGCTCACTTCAGAGGAACGTACCGTGTGGGAAGTTCAGATGTGCCGAGCAGGCGTTCAGGCTTATTTGACAAAGAATGACCAGCGAAGAATAATCAAGGAGGTCATTAAACGTGTTTCAAGAGGAGAAGATCTTTGTAAAATGCGACTGGCGGAGATGAAAGTTTCTGCAGGGGCAGTTCCTGCTGAAAATGATGAACACCGGCTTAAACCAACGGAGAAGGCCATTCTTTCCCTTTTCGTGCAGGAACTGACATTAAAACAAATTGGCGGCAAGTTATGTATGACCGAATCGGCGGTAGGAAAGACCATGGCCAGGTTGCGCAATGAATTCAATGTAAAATCTAATTCAGGATTGATTCTGTTACTCCGGGAAATGGACTTGATTTAAGATATTTCTTAAACCAAATCTGCCGCGGCAATCAAAATCTGCTCCAATTCTGGTATACTTGTCAGTTTCTGCGATAATAGGCAAGTAGTTGTTTATCAGCGTTCAGAAAAAATTATTCTGTACCCCATTCATCTGTAATTTTAACTTCGCTTTAACGTCCGAAGATTTGACTTAAATGCCCGGCATTTTATTTTTTGGGTATTTATCACATCCAAATCAATACCAGGCACTTAAATCAAATAATGTCACATTTTTCTCTGCAGACTACCCCTCATTTTTCCGAAATATCCCTTTTCCCCTCCATTAACCTTGTTCCTTTTAACTTTACGACAGGGTTTTTCATAACCTTTCTATTATGTTGATTATGTTAACAATGTTTAAATTTGTGGATGTTGCAACTGTCAGCAATAGCATGCATGAGGACAGATTGCGGCATTCTTATTGAGCAAGTGGTCAGGCAACCATCAAAGCAAAATTGTTATCTTTATAACATTATTTTCTTTTATTTATGTTCAGGTGTCGGGCAATAGTTTTCCTGTTGATACTGTGGCTTCAATTGGTAGCCTTCGATACAAGCATTTGCTAGGTAATATCATGGGTTTATTAATTGCTAAGACCAGATTATCGCTCCTCCAGGCAAAATGCGTTTGGGGTGAGGTGTGTGAAAGATGGTTTATAAAAAGAAAAGTGATCAAGCGACCCGGCATATGGTTTTTTATTCTTTTTGTACTGGGATTTTGCCAGGGCCCATTACCGGTTTATTCTCAAGGAGAGTTTAACAATTGGTATTTTTCTTATAAAGCAGGTCTGACATTTAATGTTACCCCTCCTGTTGCGCTTATGAACAATCCTGTCAATACAGAAGGGTTGACATCGTGTGTTTCTGACTCCGGCGGTTCTCTTTTGTTTTTTACCAATTGCTTTAACGTTTGGAACAGGAACTTGCAGGTTATGCCGAATGGAGGCGGGTTATCCACCTGGTATGGCGAGGTGCAAAATAGTATTTCTTTCAGGGATATTGCGGACGACAGTTTATACTACCTGTTTGAAGTCGGCACTTTTCAAATGTTTGTTGGTATTACAAACGGGCTTCATTACTCTGTCGTAAATATGAGGCTGGATAATACGCTTGGCGATATTGAGCCGGGCAAGAAGAATATTATGGTACCTTATGGTAACAAAATAATTAGCGGGTTGACGGGAACGAAACATTTTAACAATAAGGATGTATGGGTCGTTGCCCGTATCTACGATGCCGACAGTAACTTTTTCGCATCTTATCTTGTTAATTCTTCCGGGCTTGTCACTTTACCAGTTCTAAGTCCGAGCCGCATCCATTACACCTACACCAATAACGCCATTGATTATAAGTGCAGGGAGATCAAAATCAGTCATGATGGCAACTGGTTGATTTCAATGCATTATACCCCTATCGACACCGTTGAATTCTGTCATCTGAATAACGTTACCGGTCAGATCAACTCATTGTTTACTTTTATTCCAGGAAAATTCCACAATCATATTTGTAGTCCCAATTCCGCAGAATTTTCCGTTGATTCAAAATACCTGTATATTTCATGTGACAGGGCGGGATACCCGAATCAAACGGAAACTTTCCAATATGATCTCAGTAGCCATGATTCCTTACAGGTTGTTCAGAGCGAAACTATTATAGGGACTCTGAATCATCGTTCAAAGATTCAGATGGGTCCTGATTTTAAAATTTACGGAACGCATCTTTTGGTTGATTCCCTATTCGTTATTCATGACCCGACAATTCAGGGCTTGGGCTGCAATTCTATCCCCAATGCAATAACTACAGCAGGAAAAATAACAGGAATGGATTTACCCCAGTTCATCCAGCGCTACAAGGCCTATTTTCATCATATAGGAGAATGCCCTCTCGATCCCGTGAACTTTACATCTGACATCTGGCCCCCCCCGGATTCGATCCGGTGGAACTTCGGCGATCCTGCATCCGGATCAGCCAATTTTGCAACAGTTGCAAACCCAGTGCATAATTATTCGTTACCCGGAAATTATATAGTTGAACTGTACGTAAGGCATAACGATAACCGACGGGATACCACCTGGCAAACCATCACCATTCAGCCCGCTCCCCAACCGGCTCTCGGCCCCGACCAGACCATTTGCGCCCCGCAAACGGCGACTTTTGATGCCGGAACATGCACTGGCTGCACCTACCAATGGGATGACCTGACCACCATGACCATGAACATCGGCAGCGGACAGACCTACACAACTGGCACTCCAGGGTTGTATCGGGTAAATGTGACCGGTCCGAACGGATGCACCGGACGGGATACGGTGCAGCTCTCCATTGGAACACCGGTTGCAGTCAGCGTGACCATTGCGACAGGCAGCACGACGGTTTGTAATGGGACTCAAGTAACATTTTCGGCCACCGGCCAGCCGGCAGGGAATTCACTGTCGTACCAATGGAAAGTGAATGGAATTAATGCAGGCTCCAATAACCCGGTGTTTACCTATAGCCCGTCCAACGGTGATTGTATTGTATGCAGCATGATATCAACTGATGCCTGTGCGACCGGTAACCCGGCCACTTCCAACCAGATCTGCATGACGGTGAACCCGCTTCACCCGGTCAGCCTGACCATTACTTCAACTTCGACTCATGCATGTGCAAGTACGCCCGTGACATTTAATGCATTTCCGACCAATCCGGGCAACAGTCCGGTTTATCTATGGAAGGTCAACGGAGTAATAGCAGGATCGAACAACCAGATATTCACCTTTACGCCTATAAATGGAGACTGTATCGCCTGTGAGCTGACCTCCGATATCAATTGCCCGACCGGGAACCCTGCACTGTCCAACACGATATGCATGATCGTTGATCAGCCGTTGCTGGTCAATATTACTGTTTCGACTCCACTAACCACAGTCTGTGCCGGCACGTCGGTCACCTTTACGGCCTATCCGACCAATGGAGGAAGTCTTCCCAGTTACCAATGGAAAGTTAATAATGTTAATATTGCTGGTTCAACCAATTCCACCTATACCTACACACCGTTGAACGGTGATCTGGTAACCTGCCAGCTAACCTCTTCCGATAACTGTGTTACCGGCAACCCGGCCATCAGTCCGCCAGTTACGATGACCGTTACCCCAAACCCTGCCGTGTCCGTTTCGATCACCCCTTCGGCCAATCCTTTCTGTACCGGAAGCCAGGTAACCTTTATAGCCATACCCAACCATGGCGGCCTGTTTCCGGCATATTTGTGGAAAGTAAATGGAGGCATTGCCGGCACAAACAGTTCCTCATTCACCTACGCACCGTTAAATGGAGATGTAGTTACCTGCGAGCTTTCTTCCTCTGAAAACTGCGTAACCGGCAATCCTGCAACCAGTGCTCCGATAACCATGACAGCGAGCCCAATCCTTGTAGTGAGCGTTTCAATCGTGGCTTCATCAAATCCTTTCTGCGCCGGAAGCATGGTAACGTTCACAGCAACTCCTGACCATGGCGGCTTGGTCCCGGCTTATCAATGGAAAGTCAACGGCGGCAATCCCGGGACCAACAGCCCATCGTTCTCCTATATACCGGCCAACGGCGACCAGGTATCCTGCATCCTGAATTCATCGGCTTCGTGTATTACCGGCAACCCGGCCTTGTCAAACATCATCACGATGACGGTCAACACCAACCTGCCGGCAGGGGTGTTCATTTCAACGTTGACCAACCCGTTTTGCCCGGGAACATCGGTCACCATTACGGCAACACCTACCAACGGTGGACTTACTCCAGTCTATCAATGGAAACTTAACGGTGCCAATGCCGGGACAAACTTACCCACCTTCACTTTTAACCCTTCAGCCGGCGACAGTGTGCGATGTGTCATGACCTCGAACCTGAATTGTGTAACTGGCAACCCGGCCAGCTCGGCAAGGATTATTATGAGCGAACGGGCAGCGCCAAATGTTACGTTTACCAGTTGTTTCGACACGGTAACCATCCTGGGTGCCCAGCCGTTCAGCCTGCACGGAGGATTGCCCCTGGGCGGTCAGTACAGCGGTCCCGGGGTAAACACCGGGATTTTTACACCTTCTGTTGCCGGAACCGGGCTAAAAACGATCACCTATGGTTACTCAAACGTATATACCTGCCTTGCGACGAAAACAAAAACCATCCTGGTTCAGCCTAACCCGTCGTTCACCTGCGGCAACAACCTGACGGACATCCGGGATAACAAAGTTTACCCGACCGTTCAAATCGGATCTCAATGCTGGATGGCTTCTAATTTAGACTTCGGATTTCAGATTTCAGATTTGACCCCTCAAACCGACAATTGCATATCAGAAAAATACCGTAATTCGTCATTCGTAATTAGTAATTCCTTCTACCAGTGGGACGAACTGACGCGCTACCAAACCTCACCTGGCGCACAGGGCCTTTGTCCTCCGGGCTGGCATATTCCTTCTGCTGCCGAATGGAACGTGCTCCTGGCCATCCTCAACGGCCCCGGCCAGGCCGCGGGACCGATGAAGGATACGTTGCTTATAAATGGATTCCATTCATACCAGCATGGCTTTCTATACCTGAACAATACCTGGGCCTTCACAACCGGCCCTGATGCAGGAGCGATGTATTGGACCTCGACTGCTTCGGGTACCGACCGGGCCATGGCCAGGGGGTTGAATATTTTTAACCCGAGCGTGTCAATGTATCCGTCATCCAGGCAAAATGCTTTTGGGGTGAGGTGTTTGAAAGATGGTTTATAAAAAGAAAAGTGAACAAACGAACCGGCATATGGTTTTTCATTCTTTTGGTCCTGGCATTCTGCCATGGCCCATTGCCGGGTTTTTCGCAGGGCGAATGGAACCAGTGGCGGTTCGGGGTCTATGCAGGGCTGGACTTCAATTTCACCCCACCGGTTGCCGTTACAAACAGTGCGATGCAAACTTTTGAATCGGTTTCCCAAGCCGATTCATTGGGAAACCTTCTTTTTTATTCCGACGGGCAGACGGTCTGGAATAAGAACAATGCAGTGATGCAAAACGGTACCGGATTATATGGATTTAATCTAACTCAATCCTTTTCAATAATTCCTGACCCGGGAAACTCATCCCAGTATTACTTGTTTACCGTGGGACCCTGGCAGTACTATCCCCCAAGGAGAGGCCTGTACTATTCGAAAATAGACATGACTCTGGCAGGTGGTTTGGGAGGGGTCATTGCCGGGCAGAAGAATATTCCGGTTCCGGGAAGTGAAAACGTGCCCGATGGAATCTACGCAACCCGCCACAGGAACAACAAAGATGCCTGGTTGGTCGCCAGGTCGCAGTCTCCGCAGGTATTCCTGTCGTACCTGATCACATCAGCCGGGCTTAATACGACACCCGTCATCAGTACGAGTCAGGTAATTTGCATTGACCCGCCAACTTCCTGGCCTTCAGTTGGAATCAGAATTTCACAGGACGGGGATAAAATGATCGTAGGCTATGCATGGTCAGACAGCACCATGAACGTCTGTCATTTCAACAACTCGACCGGGAAAATTGAGGAACTTTTTAAGATCCCGGTAATTTACATGGGCCTGAAGTATCCGGGAGGTTTTGGGGAGTTCAGTAAAAATTCGTATTATTTATATGTACGGACAAAATTGACTATCTGGCTTCCCCCTCCTAATCCGAATAACCTGGTTTTGCAATATCATATAAATATCAGTGATTCTGCCCAGTTTATGCAAAGCCAAATGCTTATTGATTCAACGCAAGATTTTTCCGGAGAGTTTCAACTCGGCCCTGATGATAAAATTTATATCGCCGAAAACACCGTTGATTCTCTGGGTGTGATCAATAATCCAAATATGCCGGGTACTGCCTGCAATTTCCAGGTTAATGCAATTTCCTTGTCGGGAAACATGAGTACAGGGTCCTTACCCCGGTTCCTTCAACGTTATAAGGCCTACTTCCACCATTCAGAGGGATGCCCGTATGAACCCATTGCTTTTACCTCCGACATCTGGCCGCCCCCCGATTCGATCCGGTGGAACTTCGGTGAT
>Ga0114951_10000845_pt1 | contig 40697 bp, 41 predicted proteins | sample AM7aDNAmetaG_FD_88677 | JGI IMG/M metagenome (GOLD analysis project Ga0114951, IMG submission 88677) | Freshwater microbial communities from Finland to study Microbial Dark Matter (Phase II) - AM7a DNA metaG | ecosystem: Environmental > Aquatic > Freshwater > Lake | place: Finland: Lake Alinen... | reverse complement strand
TATGAAATCATTTCTGGTGTTATACTCGCGATTGCTCTTATTGTTATCGCTTGTTATTTTAGTTATATCCTTAATGGCATTACGATCTTAGTATTCTTATGTGTACCTTATTTTATTGGATTAAACCTATTTATTAAGTACGGATATCTCGCGGATTACACTTGGCCAACCTTAGCTGTATTATTGCCTTGGGTAGGTGCTCTGTTCTTTAGATTCGTAATGGAGTTTAAGTTAAAGCAACAGATAAAGAAACAATTTGGTACTTACTTAAGTGCAGCATTAGTGGAGAAGTTACAAAAGAATCCAGGCTTATTAAAGCTTGGAGGTGATGAAAGAGAATTATCGATTATGTTTACTGATGTTAGAGGCTTTACAACCATATCAGAGCATTACGGTAAAGATGTACAAGGTTTAACATCAATAATGAACCGATATATGACTGCTATGACTCAAGCCATATTAGATAACGACGGAACCCTAGACAAATATATTGGTGACGCGCAAATGGCTTTCTGGAATGCTCCTTTAGATGATCCTGATCACGCTCGTAATGCTGTTAAGACTGCTATGCAAATGCTGAAAAGACTTGATACTTTTAATGAAGAGATAACTAAAGAAGGTATACCAGCATTTGGAATGGGGTTAGGTATCAATACAGCTTCAGTAGTAGTTGGTAATATGGGTAGCACTCAACGCTTTGATTATACGTGCTTAGGAGATGGTGTCAACCTAGCTTCACGTTTAGAGGGTCAGTCTAAACCTTATGGTGTTAGAATTATTATCGGACCCTTAACATATGCAAAGGTAAACATATCATATCAATGCTTTGAACTTGACTGTATAGCAGTTAAAGGTAAAAAAGAAGGTGTAAAGATATATACTATACTTGAAAACAGATTAGCTGAAAACGTTATGGAAGTTATAAGAATGCACGAAGCGTTCTTAATAAACTATAGAGCTCAGAAATGGGACGAAGCTATAGCATTAATTAATGCTTTAAAGAAGCACAATCCAGAACTCAAAAAATACTATGAGGCTATGGTAGAGAGAATAAAAGAGCTCCAAGGAGCAAACCTTGGAGCTGATTGGGACGGAGTGTTTAGAGCTACGTCGAAATAATTAGTAGCCTAAAAGCTTTTTTCTTACATCGTTTTTACTTGATACTGTACGGCCACGAGGTGTTAAAGTAACTGTCTGTGTGCTAAATGCTGCGCTTGCTGCTGCAACAAACGAGAATGACTGTTTATCAAGAGTGTGAAGATAAATTGTCTTACCAATATTTACACCATCAACAACACCTGTACCAGAAAGTGTGTGTACCCCGTTTAAACCAACTGTGTCAGCCCAGTTAATATTGACCCATGAACCGGAAAGTGCACCTACTGGAGCGTTATATACGAGTGTTTGACCGTTATTATTTTTTGCTGAGTCAAAGCCAACACCGGTGTTATTATTTTGACCAACTTTTAATTCTTGATTGAAGTACATATATAATAATATTTAGTATCCTAAAAGTGTTTTCCTTAAATCTGTTCTACTTTTATTTAGCAATAATCTAGCTCAAAATCCTACACCACCGCTACTTGTTTCAGTATCTCCGTGTGGTTGTACTAAAAATTCATCTTCTTCTTTAGCTACCTGAGGTTTACCGTTTAGTACATTAGCAGCTGCTTGTTTAACGTTAGTATCCGTAGAACCAATTAACGATAATAACAGAGCATTAAAAGCCGTAGATAAATCATTGCTCTCCATTGGGTTATTACTTTGAGCATGGATCAACTCGCTTACTTTAGCTATTAAACTAGCTGTATCGTTGCTTTCTCTGATAAGCACAGCTTTGTACTTCTCTAACAGTATTTTGTCTGAATGCATTAGTATACTTAGCTATTAAGGGTGCACGTTTTTACACATATAATAAAAGTCTGCCATTTCTGGGAAAGTTTCAATAAAGCTTGTACCTCTTCGACGATCACATTCATCAATATATTTATGGAACGCTTGACGAAGTAAACCTAAATCAGTGTTTCTACCGCTACCAGTGGTAATAGCTTTTTTCATAACTTCTAACACTCTTTCCATTTCGTGTATAGACAAAGGTGTAAAGCCTGTTTTAACTAAAATATCATATTTACCATAAATTTCAGGCTCTGTTGCAGCTTTAGGATGCGGCGCTCTAACTTGAGCGTTCTCCTTCATATATTCAACACACTCTTCCATATATTTTATATAATCCTCGGTTAATATCCATCCAGCTAAGAATTCCGGATCTCTCATATAAGGTATACTTAAAAGAAGTGGTTGCCATCGATTAACAGTATTAGTATGCTTAACTATTAAATCATAAGCGTCTTTTAAGAAGTCCTTAAAAGAGCTAACTGAAAGCATATTATATGTACACATATAACATGTGTACAATTCAGGACAAGAACTCATAATACGGTCGATGTTATCTAGCCAATACTTATAATTAAGACCGTAACGTATATATTCTCCCTTTGCACCATGCCCTTCCCCGCTAGTAAATAGAGTCACTCTTTTAACTGATTTAGTACTAAACAGTCTGTTAACGCTTTCAATAAGTTTGTCTATATGTATTTTAGGTGCCCCGAGGTTTGAATTAATACTGAATACTAAATTAGGTTGCGGGTGCTCAACAATATAATCAATTAATTTAAAAGTATTTTTACTTAGTAGTGGTTCCCCGCCAGTAACTCTTAACTCTCTAAGCTCTCCACTTGCAAGTATATCAGGAAACCATTTCCAGAATGCTTGAATATAGGGGTTCTGCTCTTCATCACCATCAAATGGTAGCTTCCCTTCTTTACCGAGTATACCTAAACTGTTTAAATTTTGAAAACTAGCTGCGTTTATAGGTCCATGCTCTTTAATTTCTTTTACCCAGGTACTGGAATAAGATGGGGAACAATAAAGACATTTAAAATTACATGCATTAGAAAAGTCTAACTCTATATACTTTGGTATAATGTCTACATCCCAAGGCATCTGAGATACTGTATCGATTCGGTCATCGTTCCAATCATCTGCACTTTTTTTAATTCTGTCGCTGTATACATTATCATCTTTTAAATCTTCTACCCTCCAACAAAAATTACACTCAGAAGGCCTTTCTCCGTCAAGCATCATTTTACGAGTTTTTTTCTTTTCTATAGTGTTATGAAGTGCAGACGGATTAAGTTTAAGTTCATCTAACGGTATTTTATGCGCATTACAATGATGACAACTATGGGTAGTACCATTATTTAAATGTATGGTCACCTGATTCCATTTTGCTAAGCAAAAGCTAGGACTTACTTTATTAAGTTTTTCTTTAGTGTTTTTTAAATATTGATCTATACCTTGTACGAGTGCCATATAATGATTTACTCTATATTGCTTATAATCAATTAAGCGGCTGTATCCAAAACGAACTTTCCGATCATATGGGTTTTCTCGTTAATCATTTCTATCTTAAAATACACACTTTCGTTCTTAAGAACGGATTCTATTAGTTCTTTGCTTACTTCTATATCTTCAAATGCATATACTGTTCTTAAAGCGTCTATTATTTTATTTATAGTAAATTTAATTAATCTATCCCCTTCTTCTGTAGTTTCAGCTTTAGGAGCGTTGTAAAAATAAAACTTAATTTCAATTGGAGCCCCTGGCTCGGCATTAGTGTCACTAAAACTAAAAGAAGTACCTGGCACGATGAACTTAGGCTTCATATTCTTTTCAATACATTTATCTATTAACTGTTTACCAGCTTCTACATCCATAAAATTAATACTCGTACATGTACTACGTTCTATAATTATTAAGCAATTTTCTAGGTAATAAGTGTTTAACACACCACGGATACGACTAGGTCCAGCATACCTAAATGCAGCAGTTGGAGAAACTCTAAATTTATTATAAGAGAGAAACCCTTCGTAATTAAAGTTGTTCTTACTGTTAAAAGCTTCTTGAAGCTCTTGTGTATTAATTGGTTCTTTCATAATTTAAGGATATTGATTTTTGCAAAAATAGTAAAACTCTTTCATTTCTGGAAATATAGTTAGAAAACTCGTATTACGTCTAGAGTCACACTCATCAATAAATTGATGAAACGCTCTACGTAAGCTACCTACATTTCCTATAATTCTACCGACATTATTTACAATAGCGTTTTTCATTACCTCTAGCACTCTTTCCATTTCTTGTGCGCAAAGCTCAGGAAAACCTGGCTCAACAACTCTATAACCGTCGACTATTGTATCATCTGGTACCACTTTGCAAATTCGCAAATTCATATAGTCTGTACACTCTTCCATATACTTTAGATAATCTTCTGTAAGTGTCCAAGCACTTAAAAATTCAGGCTGTCTTAAATACGGTATACTAATGACTAATGGTTGGCTTCTAGTTTGTGAGTTTGTATGTTTCTGTATTAGGTTATAGCTATCTGTTAAAAACTCTTTAAAAGAAGTGACAGATAATATATTATATGTACACATAAACACCATCTCAACTGTAGGGCATTCAGTCATAACACGATCGACATTATCTAACCAGTTTTTATAATTTAACCCGTGGCGTATATATTCTCCTCGAAGGCCATGTGCTTCTCCACTTGTATACACAGTAATACGTTTTGCAGCTTTTGTTTCTGCAATTTTATTTAAATATGTTATAAGTTTATCTATATACATTTTAGGTACACCTAAATTTGTATTGACACTAAATAGCATTTCAGGTTGTGAATGCTCAATAAAATAATCCATCAACTTAAACGTATTTTTACTTAATAAAGGTTCCCCTCCAGTAACTCTCAATTCTTTTAATTCTCCACTAGCCATTACACCAGGAAACCACTCCCAAAACGCTTTGATATAAGGGTTACTATCTTCATCTTCAATAGGGGTACGTTGTTCTAAATCTAATACCTTTAAAGAGTTATTTATAAAAGCACCAGCATGTATAGGGCCATGCTCTCTTATTTCTTTAGTCCATGTAGAAGAGTAAGCTGGCGTACAATATAAGCATTTAAAATTACATGCATTAGAAAAGTCTAATTCAAGAGATTTAGGTATTATATCTACATCCCAAGGCATAGTGGGTACTGTATCTATACGGTTATCGTTCCAAGACACAGCACTTTTTCTTACTCTATCACTAAAAAGGTTTGGGTTCTTTAGATCTTCCACTCTCCAACAAAAATTACATTCATCAGGACGCTCTCCGTTAAGCATCATTTTACGTTTTTCTTTCTTTTGTTTAGTATTGTGTAAAGCTGAAGGATTATTTTTTAGTTCTTCTAAAGGTATTTTATGAGGAGGGCAATGATGACAGCTATGTGTTGTACCGTTAGTAAGGTGTATAGTAACTTGGTTCCACTTAGCCAAACAAAAGCTTGTACTAGTAGTATCTAGTTTATCCTTTATTGCTTGAAGCTTTTGTACTGCATCTGTTGGACTGTTAACCATATATCTTTAATTTGGTATGACTAAACTCTTTTATATGTAATGCATTATTAAGTAATGGTTTACCTTTAATATTTAAGCTTGTATTTAATAGCATAGGGCAGCCTGTTTTCGCGTACCACTTAGTGAGTACTTGATGTATAAAAGGTGTATTGACATCAACAGTTTGTACTCTAGAACTACAATCTACATGCACAATACCTGGGTATAAATCAGGGCGTTTACATATATGTGTGTACTGCATATATGGATAAGAATTAGATGTTCCTTTATTTTGAAAAACATCATTAAAATGTTCTTTAAGTATAATCGGTGCAAACGGTCTAAATTTTTCTCTTCCTTTTATTTCATTAACAATATCTTTAATATTACTAACTCTAGGATCTGCTAAAATAGAGCGGTGACCAAATGCTCTAGGTCCGAACTCTGCCTTACCGTATACCACTCCTGCCATTTTATTAGTATCAAGGTAATCCACTAAACTATTTAAATCTATAGACGTACCTGCGTCATGACCCAGATACATATTTTTTAGCTCTACAGGTTTACCTAGATAAGCTAAAGCAGCTCCTAAAGATGAACCAGAGTCTCCTGGGTTAGGAAATATCCACATATCATCTACTAGTTCTAGCAAATAGCTATTAGCTGTACAGTTAAGCGCGCACCCTCCCGAAAACACTAGCTTCTTGTAACCTGTCTTAGCAAGATATTCTTTAGTAATGTCAACTACTATATCCTCGTATATTTTTTGAGCTGCTAAAGCTATATCAAATTTATTCGCTTCAATCTCTTCTTTAGAGAATAAACCTTTGCACCCTCTACGTAAATCTAGAATAAGATTGCAGTCATCATCAAATAAGTTCTCTAAAAAGTAATAATAATATTTTTTGTAATTACTTGTACCATAAGAAGCCATGCCCATCATAATATACTCTTCTTCTTGAGCCTTCAAGCCTAACAGATCGGTGATAGAGGAATAAAATAAACCTAGTGAGTTTGGATAATTACGAGTGTGTATACATTTGTAATTACCGTCGCTTATGTCCCATACTGATAAGGTCTTAAACTCACCTACTGAATCTACTACTAATCCTAATGTTTTATCCGTGTCAAATGGTGCAGTGTATAGAGATGCACATATGAGAAATATGATGATCTACATACTGGATTGGCGCATTAACACCATACATTTGAAATGTGTTTTTAACACTATAGGGCTGCCATTGTTTGTCTATAATTAAACGTCTTAAGAACTTTTTAAACGGTTTTTCATACCACGCGATAACGTCAGGATATCCAAATTCTAAACAATCAGCTATAAGCTGTATATTAAAGTTAGGGTCGTTTTTAACACGAGAGTATCGTTCAGCAGACGAAGCAAATACTAGTTTACCGTTTTTTACAACAGCAATTGCTGCGTCATGAGATAAACCAGACGCTCCCCATATTATCTGGTCTTTTGCCATATTAGATTATTTGTTCTGGGGAAAGCTTCTTTAACATTAAGAGCTTCTGGTTACCGAGTATTTCATACCTACCCGCGTAAAGTCTTTGCAAAAATAATAGCGCTTCTTTATAATGTACCCCTAAACCACCTAGTATATTAATTTTATGTTCTGCATCGTAATTATTAATAGCAATAATACCATCGTCTTTTAGTAGCATACTAAATGCAATAGTTAAAATATTTAAAGCTTCGAGACTATTAGTAGTGTAATTATAGTTAATAATATTAAACTTATTCCAACCCACTTCTTTAGTAGTAAGTTCACAGATAATTTGCTCAACATCTCCTTTTAGTTTTACTACCTTGTTAGAGTTACCGCTATAAACAAGGTTAGCATCGAATTTTTTTTCTGTCTCTTTTTGCCACCAACTATCAACACTATACACTTTCGATTTAGGATGCTTAATTAATGTATCAGCAAACCACACAGTACCAGGCCCTTCACCCGCGCCTATATCTAGCACGTTGGTGCGACTGTTTACAAAACACTCTTTATACGGTTCGTCTAGTACTGTATTCCATGTAGGAAGGTTCTTAGTAAATGTGTCTAATGTGTATGTAGGTGTTGGCATATTATTGTGGTAATCCTTTCAATATTGTTCCATCTTCCCTTCTATCAAAGAAGTATTTCTGAATCATTTTTAACCAGGTATCAGGTACATTCTTTAATTCGAGTATACCTTTTTCATTAATAAAGATTTGCTTTTCAGGGTTGTACCAAGTCATTAAAAATGCTCTGTCAACATAACTACGGTTAAATATATCGCCGTGCCATTCATGGAAGCAATTGCCTTTAGCGTAAGTTACTAGTTTCTTAGCGCCTTTACCTTCACCAGAACCCACTGTTTTATCAGCTGACCAATCGATAATATTATTAAGCCATTTATGATACGGGGCAAAATCAGGGCAATTATTTAGACCTAAACCAATTTCAGAATGTACTGAAAGAGGTGTTTCAAATATACCATATAAGAAAGCTGTATCTCCATGTCCTAATGGACAGAAAGGATATAGCCCACCAATTTCAGGCTGCCACATAGAACGTTGAGCCGCTATACCAAATCCCGGATGGCCAGTCCAGCGTTGATTGTTAGGCGGAAACTTACACATTGCTGGTAATTCCTTACCAACAGTACCTACTTCAGTGGTCCAGTAACAATGTTCAAATACTTGACATACCTTGTTATTATCTAGTGCAAACGATGTTTCATCGTACCAGGAGTTATTATCTAAAAATACGTCATGATCAAACCAAGCAATCTTGGTATATTTTTCAGGTACCATCTTTTCAGCTAAGTTTAATAAGCATTCTTTTTGGAATAATATATTATACTGATCTCCTTTAATACGTAGCCAATTATCGTTACCTTCAGTGCTAAAGTGATCCGATAATGATATCTCGACTCCGTATACTGGAATCTGTTGAGATTCCATATAACGTAAAAATCTATTTAAATTAGCTACTGGTCTTTTGTAACCTGACCAATTAAAATGGCTTGTGATAACAGCCATATCGTTACGATGTCGTAATGTAGGTTTCTTTTTACGCCACTCTTTAAAAAATTTAACTTCTAATGTCTCTAAAGATTTTGCTTGGTCACTAAACTTGGCTTCTAACTTTACAAAGTGTAAAGCCTCGGTCATGTTTTTATAGTCTTGATCTTCATCATACCACATACTAGCTACTTGACCGCGAACCTTTTGTATAGGAATGTTCTTTAATATTAACATTCTATAAAGATCTAACCCTTCATAACGAGTGCCTATAAAGTTTTCATCCATACCACCTTCATCTAAGAAACGCTGCTTTCTATATACAAATGAATGATCTCCAAATACTGTTTCGTATTCTCCTTGAGGATCATTAAAATCAATTGTTACCTTTTCTTTTTCTAGAATTTTCTTAGTAGTATCTTCATCTAACATTTTGCATTGACTATAAGGTAAAATAAAATTATACACAGGATCAAACCATGCAAATAGGTTATCCCATTTTGTAAGTGCATTAGGATTATTAACCCATACCCACTCTGTGTCTATATGGAACTGGGTAATATAATTAATTAATGCTGTACGATGAAAATTAGGCTCAACTCCATCATCAAACTTTTTAGGCCACATTACATACTTGACATTAGTAAGTCCTTTAATTAATTCTGATACACTTGAAGCAATGATGTCATCAGTTTGTTCAGCTACAATGACTTTACATTCTGTTGCCGCGATGTACGGCAATATATGCATAAGATTCTTGAGAGCTGAACCTTTAAGTTTATAAATAGGTATAACAAAGGTAAAGTCTTCCTTGTTTACCCTTTCTGTTTGCTCAGGCTCTGCTGGTTGCAGCAATTCAAGCTCTAAGCTACTTTTACTAGAATCTAGAGATACAGGTGTTTCGGTTTTTTCTCTCATACAGGTTATACTATAATTTAACCTATATTAGAGATTTATCAACATCTAAATATTAATTATAACCAGAAGCTTGGAATACATATCTTAATTCACCTAAGCTGCCTTTAGAAGTATCTGAAGAATAAAAATTTGTGGCAAACGAAATAAGATCTAGTCCGGTACCATTAACACCATTATAACGCGCATTTAAGTCTTGAGCGCCTACTTTAATACCAGTAGCTGCAGCGTTTGGACCTGGACGTACACCAGTGCCTATTGCTCTAAAAATTGTATCTAAATCTCCGTGTCCGGTTACTGTATAATTTGAAGCCATGGTTATATATATTTATATATTACGTAGCAGTATACGAAGAGTATTTTGTATAATTTGGCCAGCCTGGCTTAGCTGGGTTATAATATGCTGAAACACCTATTGCATTACCAGCTGATAATGTACCAGTAACTAATACAACGGATGCACTAACACCCGCTACAACTGTGTAAACCGAACCAGGCCGTCCTGGAGCGGTTGACTGTAAAGTAATAGGTGTATAATCCCCTGCATTTAAATAAATAGCATTTACCGCGCTAGTTGCGCCATACAAAAAGGCTAAGTAGTTACTTGTTAAATTACCGACCTGATTTACTGATGCTGCTGATAAGCTCATTATGTATACTTATCCTAAACGCGGCAAATATACGTTAACTTTACTTATTATTTTGCAGTTTTTTACCCTCTGCAGAAACATAGCTTTTCTTAACATCTTCTATGGTGCCATGCTTAGCAATAAGCTTACGAATATACTGTAAAGACGTGTATTTGTTGACTTTATTAGTTACAGGACATGTAAGATATAAAGGCAAAGGAAATCCGCGAGATTGTTCTTTTTGAACCTTTGTAGCAGCTCTCTTTACCGATGGAGCGCGACGTTTCTTTTCTACAGATTGAGTGGTGGATTGATTAATTGTATCTTCCATAATATAATAATTTATTAAGTTATATTAAGAGTTCAATCTGTAAACTAAACTTGAGTTACCGTTCTGAGATGTAATAGTAGCGTGTGGATAAAATGCAAACACTGTTCTAGATATATGCTCAATAATGCTCTGTGCTCTACCCCATACCTCTAATCCTTCACCTTTCTTAACCTTGGTAAGATGTGAGAAGTTACACCATAGTAATAAATCCGCTCCTTCTGTTTTAAACTGTACTTTTACTTTGTTTGTCTTTAAAACATGAATCATTTCTGGATTCGGAAACTTATTTGGATCATATGTTACTTGAGTTGGTGCTGTTTGCGTATTCTTAGGTTTCATACTAGCACTTATTTAATGTACTAATTAAATCCAGCAGCGTGCAACGCTTTTAACCCTTTATTTTTATCTATAATGTCCATTCTCACAGATTCAGAATTATTAGGTCTATAATCATACCAGTATAGCCATCCATCTGCAACTACTTCTGTTTTTAATAAAGGCTTTAAAGCTTGAGAGTAAAATTTATCTTCCCCATAATATAAGTCAGGGAAAGGACAATTCAATGCCAACTCTCTTTTAACCGGGTTAATATGGTTAGTAGGTTTAATAACTATATCGTTTTGTATTTCGTTCCATTGCTTCTCTCCGTATTTTAATGAACACTCAAAATACTTTAAGTCTTTTAAATCAGTAGTTTGAAACCCTCTTATACCGATAGTGTCAGGGCAGCTCTTTAAAGACTCAAGCACATTACGAACATAGTAACGGCTGATACGATCATCATCATCAATGTAAACAATATAATCTCCTGTAGCAGCTTCTTTAAGAGCTTCTCTCTTTGCCCCAATAGTTATTTCCCCACTATCACAATAGTTTAAGAACTGAATATCTGGAGTAAGTTGTCTGCTAATTTTCTTATACAGAACATCGAAAAAGGATTTGCGAGAAGCAAGAGTACAAACTAATATAGAAAGTTTAGGCATGAGATTTAATATCGTCTATAATATCATTTATTAATGAATGTGTAATACTTTCTTCCTTGTTACCGTAAAAAGCAGGTATTTGAATATAACCACTTTTACCGAAGTTTTTAATAAAAGTTATTTTTTCAAAATTATTTTTAATCTCTAAGTCGTCAATAAGAAAGTTTTTACCGTGTGCTATACCTGTTGGTATGTTGTACTTTGGGTTATTAATGAAGTCTCTATCAAATATTCTATCTTCATTAAAGCCAAAGTTAAATGCTTTATTCATTGCAATAGCATAATCTTTAGACGCTCTTGTAAGCATATAAACATGGCCTAGCTCTCTTAAACAAAACAATAGATAGTTTGCACCAGGACGTAACACAGTAACGTATTGCTCTTTTTTACTCAAAGCAACAGTTACAGGTACATCACAGAGATTAGATTCATCCCCAAGATCCCCTGCAATAGTTTTCATACCAAGGGTATGTATTAAAGTTTCGTCTAAATCGACGAATAAGTTTATTGTTTCAGAGGGCATAAGCAGATATCGTAATACTTACAACCGTGACATTCATCATCAAGATAGATATGAGGCATTAAACAGGCTTCTTTCGTAGTAGCTGCTAAATCAGTATATGCTTTTTCACTCCTGAAGTAATCTGGGTTACCAGTCCAAGGATAAGTACGTACTCTTTCCTCTTTACCTTCTTCATTAATTACTACAACAGACGTTTCTGCATGAGAGGCTAAACGTTTTTTACGTTCCTTCTTAGGCATATTAGGATGCTTCTTAAGCTTAACATTAATCTTCGGTAGCTTATTATTCTTGCACTTAGAAGCAAGATCCTTAATTTGTTCTTTAGAGTAACCAGCTTCAAGATATTTCTTAGTCTCTCTTGTAACATATTCTTTAATGAACCTCTCAACACTGCCACCGTATTTTTCGGTAACAGTCTTTTTAAAGTAATCAATAGGTGCAAATGTTTTATGCCCAGAGATATGGTCTACAGGATAAACGTATTTGCCGTCTTTGGAGACGGCAATAAGATTAGTATCAATGTTCATACGTATAGTATGTAACTTAACGAGTAAACTGCAAGCTTATTGTTTGTTGACTTGTGGTCTAGCAGTTCTACGATCTTGACCAGGGTCGTTAGGCTGTGCAAAATAATGCAAACATTCTTTATCCAATCGAGTGGTGTTTTTCTTATTAAAGTCTTGTAGATCCTTATCAGAAGGATTACTCTTACTGAGCTTAGCGCGATGAGGCACCTTGCCGTTTAAGATACCATGGAAAGCCTTTGCAAACTCAGTCATACGTTTAATCTTCTTACGGTACATAGGTGAGCCGTACATTTTAAGCGCTTCTGGGTGTAATTTGGATGGGTTGTTTGCCATAATGATATATTTTATAGTACTTTTATTTTTTATCAATATCACTTCTACCGTATGTTGGTATATCTTCTAGCATTTTCCATTCTCTAGAACTAAAATCATTTTCAATACCTTCATGCTCTTTATCTTGTTTAAAAATTTCAAGTATACGGTTATGTTCATAGTTTGTTGTAGGAATCCACTTAGGTTCTTCCCCTTTTAACATAATAACAGTATAGTCTCTACCGCCTTTAGATGCTCTGCGTATTAGGACCATCTTGTCTTGTATTACCGTAGTGTATTATCTTGACAGTAGCAGTATCACATTTTGCTTTACGCCATGGATCTATAACTGTACATGCATCAGGCCACTCGATAGCTTCTACCCATTTGCTCCAATACCCTATTAAATAGACTTCAGCATTAATAAACGTATTATCCCCTGTATTAGGATCATAGTAAGTTACTTTACCACCGTGTTTTTCAATATAATAAGCTACAAGTAAACTATACGAGCCATTAGTATAAGGTACATCTGGTTTATAAGCTTTACCAACAATACAGATATTGGTACCTTCTTTAACACAACGTAAAGCTAAATTTTCTGCTTGTAATTCTCTACTAGTCATAATACTATCAAACAAATCGTAACCTAACTCTAAACGCTGAGCCAACCAACGTAGAGCTATATTGTCTCTGGGGTGACAGGCACCACCGTCTCCCATTCCAGCTGTCATATATGCTGGACCCATAATACGATAATCACTCTCTTTTAATGCATCTGTAACTACATCTACATTAATGTTACCGTTTTTTTCAGCTACATCTTGTATCATATTAACTAAAGCTATTTTAGTAGATATAAACGTATTATAAAATATTTTAATACACTCTGCCTCGTCCCAAGTACCATGCACATAACGAGTATCATTGTTAATTATTGTTTCATAAAACTCTGATAATTCTTGTACATCTTTATTATTTGGTAGGCCAGTTTTAGAGCCCATAATAACCATTTCAGGGTTTACCATATCTTCTTTTATGGTTCCCATAGCTATTAGATAAGGATTATAAACAAAACGCTTATTAGGTATTAAGTCAATAAGCTGTTGTCTGACAGTACCTGGTAATACTGTACTAATAAGCACTATTAATTGATTGTTTATAGTATGTAAATTAACCTGCCTTAAAACATTTTTAACAATAGAATAATCAAAGTCTTTAGGTGTTAACCGGCTAGTAGGAAATTCACCACCATAAGACGGGTCATGCGGTGTAGGGACAGCTACAAAAATAATATCTCTATCTTTAATAGTTTCTTCAATAGTGTTGTAAATTTTTATACTATCTGAATTAATATTTTTGTTAGTATCGTAACCGTTTACATCGTGACCAGCTTTAGCCATGACTTCAGCACAGTCTTTACCAAGCTTGCCAATACCAATCATAGCAACTTTTTTACTCATAACTCTATTTATCCTAATAGATACTATCTGCAACCGATTATTTCTTATGACCTCTACGCATATTAGCTTGCCAATGGGCTAATTGTTTTTTACGAGGGCTAGCAGACTTGCTATGTACAATTTTATCTAAAGATGATAGACTAGAGTGTTTTTTAATACCATGGCGCTTACTATCGCCTGGACGTCCTGGACCTTTATGATCAATAAAATTTTCGTCTTCAATACCTTGTATGGTCGTAGCTGCATTATCTGCAGGACCACCTGGATTGCTTTCATCTTCGTATTTTAAAGGCTCGTCTACGTTTTGATCTGCTGTTGTATCGTAAAATTTATCACTGCTTCCATAACCTAGTGTACCAGCACTTTCAGCTGTAGCGACATCTCCATTCGGTACATTACCATCTACATTAGTTACATCTTCATCCCAATAAGCTTTAAACGATTTAAACTTCTTTCTATTGTATTTAGCCTTACTTGCAAATGGTTTTGAAGGTGGTGGCATATCTTTACGTATACCAGACATAACGTCTTTTTGAGTAATTTTGTTAGGGACTTTTTTTTCTTCTAAAGCATTAGCATATAATGCAGCCGCATAAGCCTTACCACTACCTGTAGTACAGCCTTTTTTCTTGCCTGTAGCTTTATTATAAGCACAAGTCTTGTTACCTACTTTGCGAAAGTTCCATGGCATAACAATATTTACCTCTATACATTAAAAAAGCCGGTAGTTGTAAACACCTATTTCACACCCACTAAAACAACTACCGGCCAACACTTAATTAAGAGACCCCCTATATAATTCCACTATAAAGTAAATATTAGTATGTTACTATTGGCAATTATTCTGCTGCTAGCGTCATTAGCTATTGCAGCTTGTGGAGCATACTTCAGTATTATCGGTTTAAGTTTATTGTTTGTAGGTGCAGGTGTACCTATCATGATAATGGGCACCACACTAGAGGTAGGTAAACTCGTGGCAGTTACGTTTTTACATCAATATTGGGAGAAAATGAATTTAATGTTAAAGATATACCTTTCTATAGCTTGCTTAGCATTAATGACCATTACATCTTTAGGTATATATGGGTATCTTGCTTCCGGATATAATACTACATCAATTAAGGTAAAAGATTTACAGCAACAAGTAGATAATAACAATAGACAAATAGAAACATTTAAGAACGATATAATAGTTCTTTCTGTTGTACCTAATAATGAAAAAGATGTGACTTTAGTTAATATCAATAAAGACAAACAGGTTGAACAGCTTAACATGTTGGTAAAACAAAAAGAACAGCGTATTAACGAAATTAAATTAACGATTGAAGGAGACAAAAAGAAAGCTATGGAAAGCATAGCTCTTAATAGAGCTCAACTAGATATTAGTATTAATAAGGTATCAGAACAGATAAAACTCTATAACGATAGGTTAGCTATTTTAGATAAAGAAGTACAGACCTGGATAGAAAAAGGAGATGATGGTAGTTTCTTTAAAAAGAGTGGTTTAGATAAAGCACGTATCGTAAAAGAACAACAAGAAAAAGAAAGAGCAGATATAGATAGTCAAATTAAGTCTGTACAGGATAGAGTAGACAAACTCCGTATAATTAGTGAAAGACAGATTGATGAAATAAATAGCGGACTATTAGTATCTAACAAGGTTAATGACGCTCAAATAATACACCTACAAGAGGATATAACTAAGGACAAACAAGATTTTGAGAGAATACAAAGTACTGCTGATGTTCGTATTTCTAATTTGTTATCTTTAAAAGAAACTAAAATAAAAGCTAACGAACTAAAGACTAAAGACGATATATCTGAAATAGAAAAGTTACAATCTGCTAATAATGTGTTACAATCAAAGATACTTACAACAGATGTAGGTACCTTTAAATATGTAGCAAAGACCTTAAACCTACAATTAGATCAAACTGTTACTTGGTTTATATGGTTAATAATGTCAGTGTTTGATCCACTGGCAGTATCTTTACTTTTATGTTTTAATATTATTATAAAAAATTACAGATTAAACAAAGCAGCTAAAAAAGAAAAAGAAGTAAAGCCGTTTATACCTATAATTATTGAGCCAAAACCTGCACCTGTACCTGTTGTAGCACCGGTAGCGCCTGTTGAACCAGTTACAAGCACTGCACAAGCCTCTAGTATAAGTATGGATGAGCTGGCACTGCTAAAGCATATAATTGACGAGCGTAAAGCAGAAGAAAAGAGAATAGCTGAACGTAAAGCTAAGGGTAAACAGATTTAACCTCTAAACCCAAACTTCTTGATACCTGAGCGGTGACCAGGTTGTGCTATATATTGCTTTGCTTTGCTAAAACTATCTCCTGACATTACTTGACAGGTACCAGCTGTCTTGTGATCCCATACCATTACCCCGAACCTATTTGCTACCTTTTCCCTGGGCACGTAGTTTGGATCTGGAAGTATTCCCATTTCGATTAGTTTTTGTATTCTTTGGTCTGTATTCATTTATTTTTGCGAATAATTTCTTCTGTCTTTCAATACGATTATAGAGCCTTATCGTGTAAGGCAAGCCTTTATTCTCAAAATTCATAGCATCTATCTCTATTGGATGCTTACGGTAAAGCTTTTCATAATCTGCTGTTACTCTTATATGTAGTATTTTATTTTGAATCCAATGTCTAAACTCATGCAACAATACTCTGTGAAAATTTTTTATTTTTTTCATTTTGGTAATGTTAATGTAACCACCTATACTATCGTAAGAATACCAGTTCCATTCTCCTTTACATAACTTTACCCTTATAATATAATTTCTTCTTTTTTTAGATTTGTATACTGTATCAAGTATAGCTGAATATACAAGGGAGAGCGTGTCCCAATTAATCTTAGGATACGCTTCTCGAGCTTGTTTATTTGGTTTAAGTGTAACCATTGAAAATTGGATGCCTTTATGAAATTCTACAGCCCCGTACTTTTGCTATAGCTGCATCGCGAAGGTATACGTTATTGCGCGGGGATCAGGCTCTGTTAAGAAGAATCTTTGTTAATGTAGATAGTTAAACCTACAAAAGTGTTAAAGAACGAAGATCATTATAGTGCCTAGCTAGTTAAGATCAAGCACTAATACTTACTTTGTTTGTTGACCAAACATAAGGTATATTGTCCGGGATATCTGGCCATAGCTGCTTATAATGATCTGGATTTTTACGTATTAGATTTGATTTATGAGAGGTATGTAAGTCAGTCATACCAAACCATGAAGGCATAGTGGTAGGCTTGGATTTATCGTAGTATGCATTAATCTTACCCCAGCATGTGTCTTTATAACCACGTTCTAACCATACCTCACACACTACCATACCATATAATGCTAAAGCATTCTCGTGCCCACGCCACATCTCCCGAGCCGGGTGATTTTTCCAGCCTTTATAATCTGTTTTATGGAAAGAATTAAGAAGTTGCAAAACCTCAACGCGCTGCTTACCTAGACGTTTCATATCTAAGCATTGAGCTGATTCCCGAAAATCAGGTATTGGAAGAAAAGTTTGCATAATGTTATTATAGTATTATATTAAATGATAAAAGCAAGTACGACTTGATAGTAAGTACTTTTTTATAAATATTAATATGTCTAATAGATTAAATTTCGAATTCATTGACTTGGGACAACGTAATGAAAGCCACCATCAATATTCAAATTCAGTTTGGAAAGTTACGTTAAATAAAATAGAGGGTTTAAATTTTAAAGAATTAATAGATACCCAAATAGATATTGATCCTAATACTGCAAACCAGTTCGGCCGAGAAAGCGTCTCGTACATTAATCAACCTCCAGAACTCGGGATAGTTCTAGAAGAAGTTATTGCGGATTTAAAGTCTCGATTTACAGATTTGTTATTTGATTGTCCTAATGAGTCTATTAAACGACAAATTCAAAATAAATACCCAATGAACAAAGAAACTTTTGCAGCGAACTGCAACGCGTGGGCCGGGTATTATAGAGACCCTCCTAATCTTCATATGTCGCCTCATGTGGATAATGGTTCTTGTGTGTTTAATATGGTTATTAACTTAGCTGATCAATGTCCCGGTACAGCATATCATGATTATATCACTAAAGAAATAATTTATCAAACGAGCGGTGCTAGAGGGGAAGGTTCTGCTTTTTTTAACATACCAGGGGCATTACATTCTGTACATAATAACACTCAAAGTAAACGATATATATTAAATGGTGGTATTGTCTTTAATTGGGCGTAAAATTATTTACGACCTTCTAATCGTTTCTTACCTTCATCTTTGATCCAATTAATATAATCGTAAATTGTTTGTTTAGCCTGTTCTAAAGATTCGCATAATATTGCAGTGTTATCTACTGCATGAGTCATATGCAAGTCAATACTACCGTTTACTGAAGGTATAAACTTATCTTCATTAGTTTGGCGTATAACTAGGTAGCAACATTTGTAGTCCCAGCGCTCCCAAATACCACACTGTAAGTCTTTCCACTTAGAGTTGGCTTGTCTGCGTAAGAATGCGTTATTCATAGTACCTATTATGGTACTTTAACTATTATGTGCAAGCTATTAAGCTGCTGTAACTGAACCGAACGCTATTCTAGTACCACGAAAATTGGTAAGTATCCAACTAATGTTAGATGTTCGACTTAATGCTCTAAGAGCAGGAAGGTTTGGAATTACTTCTTTACCTTGTGTTGTAAAGTGCTGAGCTTCTGCTGTCAGGTAATATATACCCGTTGCAATATCAGCACCATCATTGTAAAGGGCTTTTTGCTCATTAGCAGTTAGCTCTTTGACATTCTCAATTATAGTTATTGTCATTGTTCTGTATTAAATAAAATCTCTGTACTCTGTATTATCTATTGTTTTTTTAGGTAGTCCAGTAAAATGTACGGCTTCAGGATTATTTATGCGAATCCACTCCCGAAACGACTGAGGGAAGTCAGGTAAAAAGCTTTTTAATGTTTTACCATCTATTGTAGTGCTAGTCTCTATACAAAGTAATACCTTAATAGCATCCATTTGATTAGATGACATTTTACACTCAAAAGCAATATCAATAAAATTAACTGTCATAATAAAAAAAGGGGCATAGTATAATATCAAAATACTATGCCCCCGTGTGTATTAGCTATTACTTAGTTTCCCGAATCTTTGCCCAGCGACCTTTTGAATCGCGAACATTGTAGAAGCGTGGTTGAAGTACAACTTGACTCGAACGATTAATGAAACCGAGTACTGAGTACTTAGTTGGATTAAAACGGCGAACAACTGCATTCATGCGTGTCTCTACACTCTCGTCACCGAGAGTACGGGTATTGATATCCTTAATAATAACATTTTCAGTTAGCGTTTGCATGGGTGTAATATTTCTCTAATAGTATAACCTAGTTTTTTATAAGTTCTACTAGATTTGTTAAGAATTATTGTAAATATTTGTACAATCCAGTTAACACTATTTAATGACTAAAATATGAACAAATATATTGCCGCTTTGGGCATCGTTGATGATCTCTTCGGAGAAGAGATTCCACTAAAAGAAATAAGTGTTACAGCAAAAGACCATTACGAAGCACATAAGACTGCTTTGTTTAAATGTAATTTAGGTAACAAAGAAACTGTCTTTAAAATTAAAGACGCTTCTACAGGTATTGTTAAGTTTGATTATAAAACTGGCTTCGTTAAGTAGCAATAAAGACTGCCTTTACTGTTTTATTACCATCGATATAAAGATTAAAAACAGACGCGCTTGAACCGCTTCCAGATGGAGCGCTTGGATCTTTAACAATTGTAACTTTAGAGTCACCACCGTTATTATATGTGTTTGCATCCCATATGCCAGGACCACTTATAACAACATTACCACCACCTGAACCACTATAAGCCCCTAGGCCTGGTGCATTACCTGGTGCAGGATGTATATAGGTTGCAACGGCTGTTACAGGTACAAGACTTCCTGCATTATATGTACCACCACCGAGTATGTAACCATTACCAGTACCATTAATAGTAGGTTGTGTAGTTAACGTATATCTTGGTGTAGCTATAGTAGCTGGTATTGTTCTACTGTAAGCAAATGTTGCTTCTGTTTCTCCTGGGCAAGTTGTACGGTGTAGTGTAAGTGTTGAGCTTGTTACACTCGCTGGTGTCAACTGTAAATAAGGATTATTAGGAGTGGTTGTACTTGCTACACCATCGATACTCCATGTATGGGAAATATAAGGATTGATATTAATGTAACCACCTAAACTGTTATTAGAAATACCTGCATAAGCAGCAACACCGCTTGTTTGATGTACTGTTAATGTACCTACATCCATTTCTTGCGGTCCTGCACTTAAGCCGTTTGTAAATGTTGCATCAAATAAATAACCCTCAGTTACTGACGCTAGCACTCGTGGTACTATAATATTACCTGCTGTAATAGAACCTAACGAAAGGTCAACGCTAAATTTACCTGTATATGTGCCTTGATACCCGTCAGGCTGTGCTGTAGAACTATCTGTGGAAAGATATGAACTTAATGGTAATACAAATATTGAAGAATTACTTGTAGATGTGGTTAAAATAGGTGTAGTGTCTTGATTAATAGTTATATAAACACTGTTTGCAAAATACCAAGGTGTGGCGCCCTTAGTTTCACATAGATTAATAATTAAACTTGCAGACAGTGGTGCATTTAATACATTAAATGTAAATTTATAATCATTACCATAACGAGAAGGAAGATTGTTAGGTAATGGACTATATAGATTACCAATTGCAGTTGCTGATGCAAATGCAAATAATGTTTCAAGGCTAACATTTAAATAAGCATTATTACTTATTACTGTACCAACTGCATCTGCAGCAGAACACGAATAGTAACCGATGTCAGTTAATTGTGCGCTTAATACTGTATATGTAGAAGAGGAAGCAGCTTCAATTGCAGTACCATTATAAAACCACTGATAACCGTAAATAGAATCTTGACCACCAGCAGAAGATACACCGAGAGTGAATAACGCGCTTTGACCTTGAGTAATAGCTGTTGTTACAGGTTGTTCTGTTATTATTGGAAGCGGTTGATTATACTGCCAAATTAATACTGGACTTGCTGCAGTTATTAGACCTAAAACATTGGTCTTATACGAAGGAGGTTGTACGATGTATTCAGGAGTTACAGCTGAGAGTATAGTTGTCTGAATATTGTATATTTTGTCTACAACACGATTAATTACAGCAGAACTTAGTATTTCATTAACATGTATAAAATTACTTTCATCTGCACTTAACGAATTAATAACATCTGATGCTGAAAGCTGTCTGTTATCAAATGAAACAAGATTATTACTCTGGTCAACAGTAATATTATATTTACCTGCAATACTCTTTGCCAGTATTTCATGGTTTTTAAGAACTACGTTTATAGACTTGTTATAAACCCAGTCTTGTATAAGTTCATCTGAACCAATAGTATATGCTGACAGTAAAGTGTAATAATTTGATATTATGTCAATGTCAAATAATGTCGAAGTACTTGGTAGATCTATAAACTTAAATATTCTCGAAGCAGTAACCACATAGAAGTAATTTCTATCATCAATAAACGCTGTTACAATCTTTTCATTTAATGCATTAGGGTCAATACTTGGACTATTAATACGATTTACAAACAAACCAGTTGTAGTGTACTTGTAGATATAAGAGTCTGTAACAATATAATAAAACACTCCGGTAGGCTCAACTAAGAGTTTACATATATTTGAATTTGCCGGTACTTCCGGTATGTGTAAAGTGTTTATTAAATTATTGTTTATGTCAAACACAAATACAGTATAAGGAGAAGGAAACACATCTTTGTTAGGTGTAATTAAGCTAGAGCTTAAGTCTGAATTATATTCTGCCCCGTACATGCTTATTGCCTGTACAGAGAAGTTGACGTAATTTTGAGTTGAATCAAAATAATACGTGGTCAATCTTGGCGATAATGGAAGGTTAGCAGCAGAAGTGTAAATTGTGTCTATATGTAAGAAATTACCACCATTACCTTCTACCTCACCCCAAATAGCAAAGTTTGCACTTGCTACCCCGTATTGGTTTGAATACACACTAGCTAACCTATTACCATCATGATCCCAGGTAATTGCATACTGGGTAGTATAAGGATCTACTGCTGAAGTCTGTACTGATACTATTACAGGAGAATTAGGCGCTTTTAACGTACCTAACATGAATATATTATTAGTGCTTTGGTCTATGTCAAACGGGCTTATTTCAAACCCAGTTAAAGCACTAGTGTAAATCGTACTAATATATGTTAATGCTGTATTGTAAATTTTAATACAATTATTACCTTTATCAGCCACATAAACCTTGTTGTTGTATAGTTTGATATCAGTAGGTACATCTGTAATATTTGGACCTGCACCAAAGTAGTATTGATCTGTCAGTACCCCTGCCGAGCCATCAGGCTTAGTGCCACCTATTTGATTAATAATAGTTGCTGTTGCACTACCAGCATTATAATTTAAACCAAACCGGTACAAGCTTGTAATACCATAAGGATATGTATTAGAAGCTAACATATATAAATCGTTACCGCTTACATCTGCTGTATAAACATTAAAGTTATCTGCACCAGGTATAACAGCACTTAAAATAGCTACCCGGTCATTAGTAAAGTTATTTCTCCTGATTTCTACAAAACTGTATGAATTGTCCGAAGTATAAACAATATAATTGTAATAATCAGGTGCACTATATGGAGACTTATAAGATTTAAAATCTCTAATAACACCCGGTACATTACCGTAGTTGTAAGTCGAAGACAAATCAGTATAAGTGTTAGAACCAGAAAGATTGTTATTCCACGTAGGGTATTGTAATAAATCACCAACCCATTCAACTAATTCAAATTGAGGTGCTTTTCTTATTGTTTTAGTAATACCATTTAAATAATCAAAATTACTATCTAATTTTGTTAGTACAGCATTAATATTATCTGCTGTAACCCACTCATTAGACCCCATTTCTACAGCACTCTTAGAGTAAGGCAGTACGGGGGTTGTACCTTCTAACGTTTTGGTGTAATCTGCTAAACTTATTTCAGGAAATGTATCTTGTACGTAAAACTGTGCACTTATAGTGGCAGTCATTAACGGTATTACCCCGGGCACTGCTGGTTTACCAAAATCAGAAGACTGGGAGTAAGAAGAAAGAGTAACAGTGTAGGGGTTGTTTCTAGCTTTTGTATAAGAGTGTGTAAAATACACCGGTGCACCAGCTGGTACTGTAGATGTATCTACTCTATCTGGTCCAGTATCATCTCCCCAGGTAACGACATAATAAGGGTAACCATTTGGATGGTTAGTATAAGGTGGTACTGTTTGTACCCAGAATGGTTGGTTAGTTTTTAAAAATGTATAAGGGGTGTAAAGCTTGAGAGGGGTAGGAGTGGCTGTTAACGGGTTGGTAATAACGGAGAAATCTATAATTGTATCAATTATACTGGAACCATAAGGTGTACCAGTAGTGGAAGAAGCTATTTGACCGAAACCAATCTCAGGACCATATGTTGGTATACCAGTTGAAGCTAACAGCGTGCCATAATTAGGGTTCTGGAAACCTTGCCCGTTTAATCTATATGAAAAATGTTTATTTGATGTTAATGTGTTACCGTTAAGATCTAAAAAGTCTGAATACCTTAAATACGTGTTATTAGCATTACCACCAGCGAATAAACCCGTACCGTAGTTACCTACATCCGGACCGAATATATTTGCATGATTGGATCCTTCTACAATACGACCTGTACCTGTAGCACTTAATGTAGTAACTGGTACCCAACCAGTACCTTGGTTATCCATGGATACACTAGCGGTAAACACTGGGGAATCACTTGTTGGAGTGTAATATAGTGATATACTTTGTACTGAACCTGTTGTACTGCCATCCCCTGTGTAGAACGTCTTTAAGACAGCTCCGTTAGATGATAATAGGTTAACAGTAGTGCCTTTAGGTATAGCATTACCATTTATATCAACAACATTTAACTTAACAGGTTGACTTGCAGTATTAATAAACTGTGCGCCAATTGTTTGATTATATGTTTTACTCGCCGTCGGTAAAGACATGTAACATATGCCTTGAATATATTTAAAACTATTAGTATCCGGGGTTGGGGCCGGGAAAGTTGGAGGTGTTTGCGGAGTTGTAGGCTGAACAACAGCAGCTGTTATTGTTATGTTATAAGACCGACTACCTGTGTTACCTGAATTATCTGTAGCGGTAATTGTAATAGGGTAAACCCCAACATTTGCACTACTTGATACTGTACCTTCTAATAAATTTGAAACTAACGATAAACCTGCAGGCAGAGTACCTGAAGTTACTGCATATGTGTACGGTCCTGTACCTCCTGCTGCACTAAATGTAGCGGTTGGGTAAGCCCCGCTCTTTACACCGTTACTCAATGTTGCTGGAGATATAGTAATAACTACTCCAGCAGGATTAGTTGATGAGGCATTTTCATCAATACTTAACTTAATATAAGAAGCATTACCAGGTATGTAAGAATACGTAACTGTACTAGTGTAACCGTTTGCGCCGGTATAGTTAAATGTAACTGGACTATTGGTTATACTAGTTGCCATGTTATGCTAAATTTGTATTTGTATTTGGTATTACTGGTTCATATTGCCCTGTACCAGGCGAGGTAACTGGAGTGTTAGAAGCAGACCCTGTTGGAGTTGGAGAGACTATAGTTGCTAATGCTTCTAAACAATCAGCTATCTGTTGTGGGTTTAAAGCTGTACTACCCTTTATTTGAGTGATTATATCATTATATGCATCACTATAATTGTAATATGTAGTTGTTTGAAAAGTCGTCATGTTATTGCCAAATTATTTGATTCAATTGAGTATAAATTGGTGTCGTTTTACTTAATGAAGAAAGTATGTTTTTCTCTATAATACTTCTAATACCAGGATCAGTTATATTGGAGTTTTTAATCTTAATATTGTATAAATGAGATTTTGCTCCAGGTAAACGATGAGGAAAGAACCTATCAATCTGTTCTATGTAATAACGAGTACCAGCTGGAGCTGCCCAAGTTAAATCTGAAAAACTATTTACAGTAAAACGTCTCTGTAAAGCTACAATATCTGATCTCTCTAAAGCTTGTGAGTAGAATCGTACATCAGCTATACTACCATTAAAACTGTATGGATCGATGGTTTGCTTTGTATATTCATACAATGTTTGAGATTTAAAGCTAGATGTACCCATCACTAAATCTATATTATTACGTTCATTATAAACTCTATATATACCAGCTGAAAGATCTCCAATTGACGTGCTTGTAGCTAAGCTACCATCTACATAGAAGTTAAGCATATTATACGGATCAACTGTAATAGCGAAATGGTGCCAACCAGGCATTAATACAGAAGAATCGTAATTTAACTGATAAACTTGATTATCTTTCTGTAAAGTAGACACATTATTAATGTTAGCTTTTACTGTCAGCAAGCTTGTATCGTTGTTATTAATATAATTATATTTGCGCTGGTAATCATAACCAGTAACATCTCCTGTTTGAGATATGTAAAGCGGAGTCGAACTTAATGTACCAAAAGTAGCGGTAGTCGCTTTATATTTTGCAACAATGTTACCGCTTAATGGTTCTACCTTAAACACATTTTGTGTTTTACCGTCTACAACTATTGCATACAGTAATACTGAATTTGAGTTAGGATCTAATTCAGCTGAAAAATTAATTATACGAGATGCAGTATTTGTGAATATTTGATCGCTAGTTAAGCTAATGTCCCATATCAGCCTACCGTAATTATCAAGTTTACATAGATTGTTGTTAGCGTACAACAACCAAATGTTGTTTTGATGATCACAAGCTATGTATTCAGCTTTATATGCAGAAAGTATAAATTGCGGGTTACTTGTGTTTAAGTTTCTCACAAGTTTTTCACCAGAAAGAGCAAAAACAACATTATTGTTGTCTACTGTACCGTTACCTACACTGTTAAAGAAGTGTGGTACAGCTTGTAAGTCGAGAGCACAATTGGTGTAACCTGCTGTAGAGGTACCGTATAAAAAGTTTCCACTAGTGTCAAATTTGTATTGGTAAATTGAATTACCGGAGTATGTAAATACAAACAATTTACGTATGTTGTTTTCGTAAATTAAATACGCGTTTAACACTACGCCTGGTAACTCTTGATTACTACCATTGTATAAATGAAATGTTTTGAGACATGTACCATCCTGATCATACTCAGAAACGTCTCTAGAAGCAGTTATAATGAAAAAGCTCTCATTATAGTTACCTTTTAATATAATACTACTACCACCTGGGGCATCAGTTGTAGTATACAAGGAAGATAGCTGATTATTTAATGTCTGTATTTTTGTGCCATTACCTACTAATGTAATGAATGGGGTTATTAGAGGGTTGTATTTAAATAACCCAAAACCACCGTTATAGAAATTACCTATAATTTGATCTCCGCGGAAATTGTTCCAATCATTATTGTAAGCTTGAAATGCTAATGTAAACCCAGGAGTATAAAGATCATTGTCTGTTAAGTTTAACTTAGCGTAACTTACTGAGGTGTTTAAAGCTTGGTCTCTTGTACTTGCATATGTTTGTACTGAGTTACTTGCAAGACTATAAACATACCCAGCACTCAACCCTGTTACGTTATCTACTAATGGGTTAGTCCAGTTTGTTATTTGGTGAGTTAATGTACCTGAAAGGTTATTAACAACTAACATATTATCACTATCCCCTATTTTGTGATATACATATAAACTCTCTGGGCAAAATACTTGAGTGGTAGGTGTATCCCAAATGATATTAGGATAATTGTTATTACTTGGACTAGCACCAACAGAAGTTAGTACTGTAGATGGACCTGTTTTGTTTGGGTCAAAATATCTATCCATCCATACTGGTTCTAAACCTATATCGGATGCTGATAACCAGGAACAAAACAGAGTACCTGGTTGGGAACTTAAAGCATTAGCATAATTACCCCAAGGAGTGTACTTTCTATAATCTGCTTGTTTAACAAATAAACGATCTGAACGCCATGGCGATGAACCTGGCACAGCACCAGATTTAGCTAGTGTACTAGCTGATAAAGCTATATTAACAGCGCTTACAGGATAATGGAAATATGTATCTTTATCTTTATAAAACGTTTGAGCTGCTTGGTTACCTAGATAGCTTAAATAAATTTTATCATAACCTTCTTCAGAATTTAAACCCGTAAAAAGTTTATTATATTTTCTTGATTGTGCACTTAAGGTAGGGGTTTGTATGTACTCTGGAGAATAATAATTTTTTAAAGGCGTTATATTATAATCTAACTCATCAGTAACAGGAGCTATATTTTCGTATGGAGCTGTTATTAAATAATTGTAAGGTAATCTTGTTGTAGCTACACTGATATCAATACTGTTTGGAATATTGACATACTTTACATTACTACTGTCTCCGGTTAACTTATAAGTTACTTCAGAAAAACGGTTTAATGTTAAAATATTAGTGTTAGTATCAAAGCCGATAAATTGCTCAGTTTCTAGGTAAGTGTTATTAATATTACATGCTACCCAGCCTGCTTGGGTGCCGCCCTTGACAAATAAACTAATACTATTTTTATAAAAATTGTAATTGAAAGCATAAGGAGTAGCTGACATTCTCAAGCAATAATCTAAGTTTGTTAATCCGCTAACAAAAGCAATACATAAATTATTGTAAGATACTGCAACTGTATTAGCACTTGCTACAAATGTTAAGGTAAATAGAGTAGCTTTAGATGCGTCTGTAATAAAAGCAATCTTGCTACCACCGTTAGTGCCTGCTGACAGATAATACGAACCTAAGCTTAATACTGAAGTTGTTATATAGTTTGTTCCATCTAATAATGGAGTGGAGCTTAAGCAATCTGATAATACTAAATTGTTAGATAGTACGTTTAACGAGTTTTGATTAAACGTTACGTCTTTAGCACCTGAAAGCAATGGAGATATACTATAAAAAATCCCGTCCGAAGTAGAAAACCCATTACGAACAGTACTTACGTTTGAACCGTAATTGTAGGTCAAATTAACAGGGTAAGTACTAACAATTGCCATATAAAATACTTAGTATCGGAACCTTGTTAATCTCTCAATACTGGGCCTTTTGGAATATAGCTCGTAAGTCAGTGCCTTGTACTTGATACCCAGTATCAAAGCCAATATCCCCGCCGGGTTGTAAAGCTTGATATCTAGCTGCAAAATCTTGGGAACCTTTAGAGTAACCGGTACTAGAGCCAGGAGAATCAGTACCTATAGGGTTAAAAATAGCATCTAAGTCAGTACCATTAACTTTATAATGACCGTTACCAGCACCAAAGTTTGCCATATTACTTGTTTTCTAATTGTTTTACTTTTGCACTTAATTCTTTTACTGCTTCAATTAACATAGCTGTTAAACGGCCGTAATCTACACCAGTAACATCGTTGGATTTATCTTTAGTTACAATTGTCGGTAGTACTTCATTTACATCTTCAGCTATTAAACCAAAGTCGTTCTTAAGATCTTTATTGTTCCAGTCAAATGTCACACCTTGCAGTTTCGAAACTGTATCAAGTGCGTTTACAATAGGGGTAATATTAGTTTTCCATTTGCGAGAAGAACTTGTATTATAATTTTGTGCTGTAACAGTACCATTAACTGTTAATCCTGCAAAAGTCGCGCTGTACGAAGAATCAAGTGAAATTGTACCAGAACTTGTAATTGTACCGCCTGTTATACCACCGGTGGTTGCAACACTTGTTACTGTACCGCTTCCTCCACCACCACCTGGCCAACTGCTACAGGTAACACCACCTAGTGTAATACTACCGTCTACCTGTAAATTGCTATAAACACGTACTAAGCCGTCATAACCAATTGTCATTCTAGCAGTATTGGCACCGCCACCTAAATCAGGACCTGTAGCAAAACGTATATAACCATTACCACCACCAACACCAGCATTAAGACTTAACACACCAGGTGCAGCGCTTGTGTTACCTGCAAAATCAATTTGAGCGCCATTACTAATACCATTTGCTTGCCCACCGGTTACTGTTAATACACCGCTGTTATTTACATAACGTAAACCAACATAACTTGTAACTATAATACCATCGTCTGTTTGTACACCGTGTATATTTAAGTTACTACCATCCCAGCGCATGTAATTGCTAGAATTACCAATATCAAATTTAGCTGTACCGCTTACATCCCCTAACCAAAAGCCAGTACCGGAACCGTAACTTGTTTTGCCTTGTTTGACTGCGTTTCCACTATTATCAGCTATAGCAATACTACCATTAATAGTTAATGTACTGTTATCCCAAGTTAAATTACTACCTAATGAAAAACCTGAATTGCCTACATAGAACGCAGTATTTGAATTACCGTAAGTACCAGTTCCAAGTGTGAGGCTATTGGAATTAATAGTAACCCCGCCTACCGTACCGCCAGATAGTCCTAAATTCTTACCTGTTTGATTATTTTGTAAAGCTGAATTTGCATTGCTAATAACTGTTGAGGTGACTTCAGTACCATCAGATACCTTTATAGTACCACGAACTGTAAGTGTTGAACCGTTCCAATATATAGAGTTGCTTCCGGTACCGTTAAATGCAAACGTACCATCGTTTTTAAAGTAAGAGTTCCAGTTACCGCCTACGTAGTAACCCATATAAGTTTGACCTAGAAAGAGGCCTGAACCAGAAGGAGAAGCATCAGTTATTAGCTTACCGTTACTATCTGTTTTTACTTTACCAGATAAAGTGCTAACATTGCTATTAGCTGTATTAGCTGTACTATTAGCTGTATTAGCTGTACTATTAGCTGTACTTGCATTACTATTAGCAGTAGCAATGTCTGTAGCAGCTTGACCACCGGTTAAGTTAATAGCGCCATTAATAGTTAAGTAACCGTTTGCCCAGGTTAAAGAATCTCCATTAGGACCAGACAGGTAAAAGTTACCGTTATTGGCCATGTATGTTTTCCAAGCACTACCATTATAGTAACCTAAATTATTAGAACCTAAATACAAGCCTGCACTAGTTGGACTTGGTGTTTTTACTATTGCACCGGTACTGTCAGTAAACACTGCAGAAGCTGTCGGGGCTAATGTAGCGGTTGCTATCGCTGAGACTCCAGATGAGCTTACAGCTGAAGAACCATCTGGTAACAGTAAACTACCTTTGAGAGTTAAAGTGGTACCATCCCACCATAGATAATTACCTGCAGCACTAAGTGTATAACTGCTTGTTATTCCAGTACTACCTAATAACATATTGTAGGTAGGCGCTTATACACCAGCTTTCTTATACCATTTAAATGAATCGCCTAGATAAAATATTGCTTGACTTACATTTGAGTTATCTGCTGCTGCTGTTGTGCCGTTTAAGAAAAATGGAGTATTTGCTGTACCACCTGCACTTGCAACACCGGTATATAATGTGTTCTGATACATACCAACACCAGCAATTGAACCGTATGTAGCGGTAATACCACCAGATACGTTCATGTAATTTGTACCACCTGCTCTAAAGTATTTTAATGTATTACCTAACGTCATATAGGTACGATCTGATACACCATCATCATAAGCACCGTTAACGTAGAAAGGAGTCTGTGCTGTACCAGCAGCTGAGGCAACACCGGTATAAATTGCGCCTGTAGCAATACCTACTCCACCGATTGAACCGTATGTAGCAGTAATACCACCAGACACGTTCATGTAATTTGTATTACCTGCTCTATAATACTTTAACGTATCACCTAGTGTAAAATAAGTACGGTCTGAAGAACCGTTATCATAAGAACCATTTAAAAAGAATGGAGTATCTTTTGTACCAGCTGCACTAGCAACACCGGTGTATATAGCACCAGCAGCAATACCTACTCCACCTATGGAACCGTATGTAGCCGTTATACCACCAGATACGTTCATGTAGTTTGTACCACTAGCACGGAAATACTTTAACGTATCACCTAAAGACATGTATGTACGGTCTGACACACCATCATCATGCGCACCGTTTAAAAAGAATGGAGTATCTTTTGTACCGGCTGCACTAGCAACACCAGTATAAATAGAGCCTTGTGTTAAACCAACACCACCAATAGAACCAGCATTAGCAAATATGGTACCGGATAGTTCTAATTGTCCGGTGTCGCCTCTATAAAGTAAACCGTTGTTAGGATAATTACCAACAAAGAGATAAGCATTACCATCTGTATAATTACCCATCCATACGCCATGAGAACCTGAAGTACCAGGCCAATCTGCATTAGCTGTACGAATAAAACCTGCTGAAAGATTGTCTACTGTACCAAGTACAATACCTTGTGTAACAGATACATCTTGAGCTAGTAATAAGTCTGTTGCTACACTGGCAAAGTTTTCACCAAATGAAGACCAATCAGCTGTATCAACACCAGGCACGCCCCAGCCTGTATAGCCTGAAAACGTATCACTACTTAAAGTTGAACTTCTAGCTATATAGTAATTAATTTTACCACCACCAGAAAAGCCTGCAACGTCAACCCGTGCTGGGGTATCGTAATAAACATAATTTGGACCTCTATAATAACCTGTATACACTAAACCAGGACCAGGGACTCCATTATTTGCACCTGGGGGTCCAGAAAAACCTGATTTACCGCTTACACCGCTAAAACCTGAACTACCCGTCCAACCAGAGAAGCCTGAATTACCATTAAAACCTGAATAACCTGTTGAACCTTGAAAACCGCTGAAACCTGAATCCCCTTGAAAGCCTGAAAAACCTGACGAACCGATAAAACCGCTAAAACCTGAATTACCGTTAAAACCTGAATACCCTGTTGTACCTGGAACGCCTTGCGGGCCTGGAACTGTACTTGGAGCGCCTGCACTACCTTGCGCACCTTGAATACTTGCACCTGAATAACCAGAAATACCTGCCCCACCTGCTCCAATACCTTGGGTATTTAACCACGTTAAGGTCTGTGCTAAAGACATTCTATATGTCTTTGGATCTGTTTCGCTCTTAGAAACTGGTATCGAAATATCCGAAGAAACTATTCCAGTTGGGACTGGTGGTAAATCTGTAATTTTAAGAGGCATTGTTAATATTATTTAGCTGTTAAGTACCTTACTATCCATTATAATTTAGTAGTAAATAGTTAGGGTTATTAGTCTCTAATGCAATGACTTGACTGTTATCTGGGCCCCAAGCTTTTAACTTGACTAAATGAACTTCGCCGAAAGCATAACTTTCAGCAGAAGCTAACGGATTACGAGTAAATTTAGGTAGTACATTAGTTACATTTAAAGTATATACAGTAGCAGTATAATGATCAGGACCAATATATGCAGATATGTTAATAACTTGAGTAGAGTTACTATCTGGTACAGTATATACTATATTTGTTCTACAGTCATCATCACTATAATTTGAACTAGCAAATGTATTGACTTTTGTTACTACTTTATCAGGAAATTGATATATAACTTTGCTTAAAAATTGTTGCCCTGTCAAAGGTATATTACTAGGTTGGAATGTTATAGTTAAAGGAGTATAACCTGAAACTGCTTTTGGTGTTGAATCAAACTGATATGTTATGTTCATATTATACAGTTATAATGTTATTTCCAGTATCTGTTACAATAGGTACAATACTTTCGTTTACTAAAACTTTACCTAATAAAGCTTCTTTAGTGTTGTAACTTATAATTTTAAAGTTTTGGTTAGTATACGCTACAAAGTCAATTACATAAGAAGTTGTATCATGGTTATACGAAATAATAGGTGGTTCAATATAAGTTAATAGCTCTTGATCGAGGTTAACTGAACTAATACCTCTGTTATAAAGGAAATAACTATAATCTGTATTATTAGTAGGAAATATTCTTACTCTCTTACCCGGGTGATTAATATCATACTCATACAATACGGGAACTACTAAAGCAGAGGCTGAATTAGTAGACATTACTGCAGCTGATAACAATAAACATGAAGTTATCTTTTTGCTTGTTTCATTATACCAGTTACCACCATAATAAACTGCTGCTGTATCATTTACAGTAATACCTGTTAAAGATGAGCTTGAAAGTAAGCGAGTAGAAACGTTTTGATGATAGTCTAATGTTAAAAAGTCCTGACTAGTAGTTATAATTTCCCCTGTTGTGTAATCGAAATTAATTTTCTCAAATACTGTATAACCGCTTAACTCAAACACTAAGGTATCAAAAAATACTTCAAAGTTTTTAATATGGTTACCAGTTAACTGAGCGTAAATAGTTGTTTCATTAATATGTTTATTGTATACTGCTGAAAGAATATCTGTAGCGGAATAAATTATACCATCTACTGTCTTGACCCATAATTCACCATATGCATTTTGCATATTGTAAATAGTACGGTCCCCTGCTGGTAATTTATACAAAGCATACTGATTACCATACACATCTGTCTGCCATGAGTAAAGCTCTTTATTAGAGTTAATTAATAGCTTGCTAACTCTTGAATTAATATCAAAGTAACGTAGCCAATCTTCTTCTGTAAACTTATTAGTAGTTAACCAAATGTTTTTCTGATCTCCTGTCCAAAATTCATAATCGTTGTTTACATCTGTAACACCATTACTATCTATTTTAGTAGTTTCATAATTAGACTGGTACGGAATAAACTTTTGGTATGTATCTGAACCAACTACCTGTCCGTCAAATGCTGTACCTGTGTTGGAAGCCTTTAACCAGCTTAAGTTCTGCAAATGAGTTATAATATTATCTTGATCTTTTTCAGTTAAGCCTCTACCCTTGTTAAATTTGTTTGGATCCACATACTTGTATATAGTACCAGGTGTGATCTGGTTAATATTAATTAGTGGGGTTAAATTTTTAGCTAAATAAGTTGAGGCGCCTAAGTTGTTAGGAGTAAAGTAACCACCTAACTCAGCTTTTGTCTTAATGTTGTCTCCACTCTGGGGTAATGTGGCTACTGTAGGATAGTATTTGTTAGCTAGATTACCCCAAGGAGCTAACGGGGTTATTTCCGCGCCAATATACCCAGTAGTTGTACCAGACAATACATATTCTTTATTGCCTAGATACTTTTGGGATAAAGTTACTAATTGAGCATCAATTTGCCCAGCTGTAGTGTTTACATCGACTTGAGTTGCAGATAACATTTATTATTGTGCTGATAATGACCGTTTTAACGTATTTACCTCTATACTGAGTTCTTTCACGGCTTCAATTAATAATGCCGTTAAACGAGAGTAGTCGATACCTACACATACATCGTCCCCACTAGTTGCACTAGTGGATACCACATAAGGTAATACTGGTAATACTTGTTCAGCAATAAGACCTATTTGATCAGTAGCACTTAAACCTATTATACTATCATAAGCTACACTCGATAAGGAATTAACAACATTTAGGGAATTACCTATTAAGCTATTTAAAGGACGTATATTTGTTTTGCCCCTTTCAGAAGATGTGGCTGTAAATGAAACTGCAGTTACATTACCGCTCGGGTATATCCATGTATTAATAGTACTACTATTAGGGCCTACACCTATACCATAGGTACTATAAACTCCTATTACACTACCGGTAACACCAGCATTAATTTGTATTGCACTAGCAAACGACGCCCCACTGAAAGTGCCGTTACCACTACTATCAATACCATACCCAGTGGAAGCAATACCAAGGCCTCCTGGGTTAGTATTTATACCAGCAAAATAAACATATGAATTAGTGTTTAAAGTTTGATTAGCACCAGGCCCTGTTGCACCTTGCGCCCCGTTAGTACCACTACCACCTTGTGCGCCAGTAGAGCCTTGTGCGCCAGTAGAACCTTTAGCACCTTGTGCCCCTTGAGCGCCAGTAGCGCCTGTACCAGTTGCACCTTGTGCTCCTTGCGGACCAGAACCACCACTACCACCTGTAGCACCTTGCGCTCCAGGTGATCCTGTAGAGCCTTTCACGCCTTGAGCACCTTGTGCACCATTTGTACCGGCTGCACCTTGAGCACCTTGAGCACCAGTAGCGCCTGAACCTGTGGCTCCTTGTGCTCCTTGAGCACCATTAGAACCAGCTGTACCTTGAGCACCAGTTGAGCCTTTTAAACCAGAAAACCCGGAGTAACCAGAAGCGCCTTGAGCTCCGTTAGAACCAACTGTTCCGTTAGTGCCTTGTGCACCAGTAGCACCGGTAGCACCGGAATAACCTGAGACTCCAGATGTACCAACGCTACCGTTTGTGCCTGAAATACCACTAAAGCCAGATATGCCTGAAAAACCACTAGCACCTGAAATGCCTGAAGTACCGTTACTACCGTTTGTACCAGAAATACCCGAAAACCCAGACCAACCTGATACACCACTAAAACCAGAATAACCACTTATTCCTGAAGCTCCAGATATACCTGAAAACCCGCTTATACCACTAAAACCAGAATAACCAGATGAACCGTCTATACCTGAAAACCCACTTGTACCTGTAAAACCTGAGTAACCAGATACACCACTAAAACCTGAATAGCCAGAATAGCCAGAAGTACTATTACCACTAAAACCAGAATAACCAGAAGTGCTGTTACCGCTAAAACCAGAATAGCCCTGTGCCCCTTGAGGGCTACCAGCAGCACCTTGCGGTCCTTGATCTCCTATATATCCTTGGGCGCCTTGAAAACCAGAGTAACCAGATATACCTGATGTACCTACACTGCCTTGAGCGCCTGTAGCACCTTGTGCGCCTGTACCACCCATATTACCAGTAGCGCCTTGCGGTCCCGTAGCACCTTGAGAGCCAATCGTACCGGAAAAACCGGTATAACCAGAATAACCAGAAACACCTACATTACCTTGTGCACCGGTACCACCTATTGCCCCTTGAGAGCCTTGAGAGCCTGTATTGCCAGTAGCACCTTGTACACCTTGTGCACCTTGAGAGCCTGTATTGCCAGTAGCACCTTGAGAGCCTGTATCTCCTATAAAGCCTTGTACACCAGTTGCTCCAGAAATGCCTGAAAACCCGCTCACGCCACTAAACCCTGATATACCAGATGCACCTTGTGCACCTTGAGGGCCACCAGGGGCACCAGCTGAGCCTTGAGAACCTTGCGGACCTACTGAACCAGTATTACCTTGCGCACCAGTGGAGCCTACTGCCCCAGAAAAACCAGATACCCCAGAACCACTAAACCCGGATACTCCGGAACCACTAAAACCTGATATACCACTAAAGCCTGAAGCTGCAGTAGCTCCACTATAACCAGATTGCCCGCTAAAGCCTGATACTCCAGAACCACTAAAACCTGATATACCACTAAAGCCTGATGTACCACTATAACCAGATAAACCTAGTCCAGAAAAACCTGAAAAACCAGATGCACCAGATACACCTTGACCGATTGGTGTACGTATTACACTATATTGAGAATTACCATTATATATAAAATGAGCAGATACTGGTGTACCGTTAGTAGAATAAGCTGCAACATTAACAAATACTCTATCTGTAGCAGATAGTATAGTAATATTATTTGTTACAATACCTAATTTTTGATAAGTTGAAACTGTATCTGTAACAGCACCGGAATCAGCACTTAAAATAAATGCACTTGTACTGCTTGTAGCGGTGGACCAAGTGTATAAGCTAAACACAAAATTTGCTGAACCAGAATCTACCCAACGGTAAAATTCAATATCCCATAAACCTGCTGGTATTTCAACTACAGCGGGTTCATTTATAGGTGTAATGTATCCATCAAGTGTTTGAGTGTTGAATTGAGAACTATTTAACGTACTAACTACAGCAATATCATCATCAATTGTATTACCACCTGCAGGTTGTAGACCAATTACCTTGTAAGGTATGACATCACTATCAGTTTCTTGGAAAAAATATGTTCTACCATATAAAGAACCACCAGCTGGACCAGAAACACCAGACCAACCTGATACACCTGTAAAGCCTGATACACCGCTAAAACCACTAAAACCAGAATAACCTGTTATACCTGAAAAACCTGATATACCACTAAAACCAGATTGACCGCTGTAGCCAGAGCCGCCTTGAGAACCTGTTGAACCTTGGCTACCTGTTGAACCTTGCGGACCAGTTCCTTGAGCACCTGTTGATCCTTGTGCTCCTTGCGCTCCATTAATACCGTTTGTACCATTAGTACCGTTTATACCAGAATAACCAGAAAGACCTAAACCTTGAGCACCTTGTGGACCTACTCCACCAGAATAACCAGACGTACCACTATAACCAGAATCCCCACCTGCAGGGCCCTGCACACCAATATAACCAGACATACCAGAGGCTCCGGAATAACCAGAAAAACCTGAAGCAGCTGCTACAGGCACCATCTCAATATTTGTAATTGTTGTTAGTGCCATATTATGAAGTTGGTGCTACAATAACAATCTCTGAATTGCTTGGAGGTACACCGGTAAAGGTTATATTATGGTTTGGTACACTAATTGTATATGCCATGCCCGGGGTCTGTACCAGTCCATCAATAGTGACTCTATAAAGTGATATGTTTGTATTGGTAATGCTGTTTAAAGGGAAAGAAGTACTCTGCCCGTCTCCGTTGTATACATAAACATTGCTCATTGTCGCCATAATATTATTATTACTTACAGTTGAACCTACAAAGCCGGATACGCCATAGCAAGGATTTAAAGTATTAGCAGCTTGCAAGGCCTGTATAATTAAATTTAGTATATACTCTGAAGGTACTTCGTAAAAAGATGTTTCGTATAGCTGAGCGCTTGTACCTGCTGCAAATGTGGTATATTGGGATATATCCACACTAGGATCTCTATCGAGATAATTTGCAGTGTCGTATAACTCTTCAACCTCTACACTGAAGGAATCCGTAATATCATTTAAATTCGGAAGGTACTGTAACAAATCTCCATTAGTAATAATAACCTTACTTGGATCCGGTTTAATGGTAAAAACATTTAATATATAAGAGTAAAACAGGCTAGTGAGATAATCACTAGTACCAATTAAGTTATATTTTAACTTGGAATAAACAATGCTATTACGTTGTTCTGCTAGGTAACGGGACACATCTTTTAGCTTACGCGCATAATAGGTAATCGCTGTTTGTAAATCTAAGTCATCTGAAAAATTAACGCTACTAAAAAATTGCTGCTCTTCTGGGTTACGAGTCGAAAGACCTAACTGCTGTAAAAAGTTAATATATAGGTTTTTAACATATAACAATTGACCAGCTGGTGTATTTGCGCGATTTTTATACCAATTTTGCAAATAAACATTATACTGAGACACCTGTAACTTGTTGTCAATGTTATTATTATTCTGTAACCATTGTTGGTAAGAATACGGATTTCCTGTATCCGTTTCTAGAGTCAAACCCGTAGGTTTAGCAAGGGACTGTATGTTAATAACAGGCATTATTAATACTTACAGTAGAAGTATTACTTCACCAGCGATTAGCAGGGCATTTACTAGCTTCTAATCTTACTTTTAAGTTCATAAAACAGCCACACATATCACACCTACCGAAATCATTAAACTTGTCACAATTTACACATATGTTTATACGTGCTGCTTGCTTAGAATCTTCAGCAAGTATTGCGCCTTGCTGTTTGTACACTTTTATAGCGTTTGCTACTGTTTCAGTAAGATTAAATAAGCTTGTTTTAAGTGAAGCCACACTCTAACTTATCTTAGCTAGGTAACTTTGCACTTAACTCGTTAATCTTGTTCGATAATGTTTTAATAGTATCGATTAAGAGCGCAGAAAAACGGCTATAATCAATACCAACAACATTACCGTTATCATCTGTATATACAACCGATGGTAATATTGGTTTAACATCTTCAGCAATTAAACCGATTTCGTTTGTAGCAGATGTATCTACAAGACTGTCATATACTACAGGGGTTAATTGTTGAGTTGTACCTAAAGCGTCTACTATAAGAGTAGAAAGTGGTCTAATGTTTGTTTTACCAACACGAGATGAAGTAGAGGTATATGAAACAGCTGTTATGTTACCAGAACCGTCTGTGAATACTTTATAAGCATCAAATCCACCCTTACCAGTAGCTGATAAAGCAACTGTGGTAAGAACTGTTGTACCGTTATCTGTAACAGTACTGTTACCTAGTGAACTTGCACCTGTAAATTTAGCTAAATTGTTTGATGTACCAGTACCTGCAAATGCACCAGAGAAACCAGAAGCACCTTGTGCGCCTTGATTACCTTGAGCTCCTGTTGCACCTTGATTACCTTGAAAACCTTGAGCACCGTTTGTGCCGTTTGTACCTGTCGCTCCTTGATTGCCTTGTGCACCATTAGAACCAGCTGTACCTTGAGCACCATTTACTCCACTAAAACCAGAATAACCAGAAGCACCTTGCGCACCTGGTGAACCTGTAGAGCCCTTTAATCCTTGTACACCAGCTGCACCTTGTGCACCTTGTGTACCGTTTGTACCTGCTGCACCTTGAACGCCCTGAGCGCCTGTTGCACCTTGAGCACCTTGTGCACCAAAGCCTGAATAACCTGAATATGCGTTTGCTGGATTAAAATATGCCATAGTAGTATTGGTTGTACGTATACTTACTATTAACTAAGTTGGTTTTATAACAATTATTTTATTGTTTTTTATATTTTTTTACATATCTATACCAGACACTTCTACCCAATTTGTATTTGTTTCGTCCCAATTATACATTTTACCATCTGTAGGATAAGGTACTGGAGATGCCCATGTCCAGTTTGTATCTACACTGATTGTCCAGCTTGGATACGGTTGGGACGGGTAAAATACGTCGTTATCTACATCGTAAATATATCCGATACCAGCATAGTTACCTCTTAAAGGTGTACCGCTTAATAAATGTACATTACCTCTTGTGTTGTAGCTTGTTTGTATCCAAGTACCACCTAAGCCAAGATCATTAGCAAGAAAGTCTTGACCACGCGGGGCATCATTATCTGATACCACTAAAACTTGAGTTACAATGTTATTGTCTATTTTTGCAAAATGCGCGCACATAAAATGTATTTACATATATACTGTAAAAAAACAAGATTAAAATGTAATAAATCCAAAGCTAATCATATTTGAGTAAATATTAGAAAGTTATTGAACCTGTTGCTGTAAATGTGTAAATTGTATTTCCGCCCGATGTAGTTACTGTTGGTGAGCCTGTTGTTGAAGCAGCTGCTGTAGGGGCTGATATAATAACTATACCAGACCCACCCGCACCGCCTGTTGCCGCAGAATTAGTTCCTCCGCCGCCTCCACCAGTATTTGCGCTGCCTGCTGTCCCGTTTGTAGCGCCAGAACCAGCTCCCCCGCCGCCGTTACCGCCACTGCCCCCAGTGCCACTATAATAGACTCCACCGCCGCCGCCCCCTGCGTAATAAACGGATGTTACTGTAATTGATGATGCGACACCCACGCCGCCATTACCCCCTATCGATGAGTTAGAAGCATCTT
>Ga0114951_10000844_pt1 | contig 40821 bp, 28 predicted proteins | sample AM7aDNAmetaG_FD_88677 | JGI IMG/M metagenome (GOLD analysis project Ga0114951, IMG submission 88677) | Freshwater microbial communities from Finland to study Microbial Dark Matter (Phase II) - AM7a DNA metaG | ecosystem: Environmental > Aquatic > Freshwater > Lake | place: Finland: Lake Alinen... | reverse complement strand
CGTTTGACGCTGCGCACGGCATGATGGCGCGGAACGAGGCCGCTTATGGACTGCGGCGGCAACGACGCCGCTTTGTCTTGGTGGAGACTTGATCATGGGGTGGGCCTGTCGGTTCGGACCCTCGCCCCTGGCGCAGCCAAAGCGCCGCCTATGGCGGCGCACTCCATAGACGCTGTCGCGGCCAGGGCATGCCAATGACGCGTCATTACTTAAACGCGTTTGCCCTGCATCAAACGCCTGAGGCGGACGGGATTGCCTCATCCCGTCCGCCTCAGGTCATCCACGACAAGCCGCCAGGGCGTCAACCGTCAATACGCATCCCCTGCGGCATTCGCCGTCACAGGCTGCACGATGAAGGTGATCGGGGGGAGAATCCACCAGTACGTCGTCACGTCGGACTGGACGAGCCGAATGTGAGATGCCCCCTCCGCTTTCGCCGCCGCCGTGCAGTCCTTCACCACCGCCGGGAGAGTTGAATCGCCCCAGAGCGGCGTGGAGAAAAGCAGATGGATGGCGATGTTCGACGTGTTGACGTGCGCCTTGGGGGAGCCTTCGGGAAGCTGCAGCCCGCTGAAATCCTTGGCCACCCGTGTCGAGGTGCAGCCCGTTGCGAGAACGAACGCGGCGACGGCGATGAGGCATAGCAGGTTTCGCATGAGTCTCCTCCCATTCCATAACACACCGGGACGAACGGGCCCAGGAACACCCTGAACCGCATGGAGTCAATTCTACCCCTGTTGTGAACCCAAGCAAGCCCGCCGACGGGAAAAATTTGGGCCGTGGCTCGCGCGCGCAGGAGAGGCTGTCAACGGTCCCTGGCCGGTTTGACCGCGATCTTTTCATCCGCTGGCCAGCCGCCGCCCAGGGCCTTGTAGAGCTGCACGATGGCCAGCAACTGGTTGAGTTGCGTTCGGGCCAGCGCAATTTCCGCGGGGAAGAGTTCCTGCTGCGCTTCCAGCACTTCGTAGTAGCTGGCGCGCCCGGCGACGTACCGTTGCGAAGAGACCTTGACCGATTCGCGGTAGGCGACGACGGAGAGCGCGAGTTGGACGCGCATCTCTTCGTACTTGTCCCGCGCGCAGAGCGCGTCGGCGACTTCCTGCAGCGCGTTCAGGATCGTTTGCCTGTATTGCAGCCTGGCCTGCTGGCGCGCGGCCTTGGCCCCCTTGTATCCTGCGACCAGCGCGCCGCCGCGGAAGAGCGGGCCGGAGACGTCTCCGGTGGTCGCCCAGGTCTGGGTGGCGCCGTTGAGGGTCAGGAAATCGGGACTCATCCGCCCGCGCGTGCCGGTCAGTTCGATATGCGGCAGGAATTCGGCGATGGCCACGCCGATCTCCGCGTTGGCGGCGCGCAGCAGTTGCTCCGCCTGGCGGATATCGGGACGGTGTTCCAGCAGCGCGCTGGGCAGGCCGGCGGGGACCTCCGGCGGCATCGTTTGCTCCAGGAGCGTGGTGCTGCGCGGAATGGCCGCCGGCGCGCGGCCCAGGAGGATGCTGATCTGGTTCTCCGTCGCGGCGATCTGGCGCTCCAGCCCGGGAATGGTGGCGGCGGTCGCGGCGAGCGCCGCTTCGGCGCGGGAGGTCTCCAGTTTCGACGCGACGCCCCCGTTCAGCCGCTGACGAAATATCTTGAGACTGGCCTGGAAGGAGTCGGCCGTGCGCCGCGCAATTTCCAGCTCCGCGTCCAGCTCCAGCAACTGGAAGTAGGCGGTGGCGACCTCGCTCAGCAGCGAGAGCGCGACGCCGCGCCGCGCCTCCTCGGTGGCGAAGAACTGCGCCTGATCCGCCTCGTTGAGCCGCCGGATGCGCCCCCACATATCCACTTCCCAGGCTGCGCTGACGGAGGAGATCGCTTCGGTGGTTCTGCGCCCGCGGTTCCGCACAGCCCGCCCGTACTGTTCGTTCCGGCCGGTGCTTCCGAGCCCGTCGTAGTCGAGGGCGGGAAGGAACATCGACTGTGCCTCGGCCACGACGGCGCGCGCCTGCTCGACGCGCGTCGCCGCGACGCGCAGGTCGTAGTTCTTTTCCAGGGCGACGCGGATCAGGTATTTCAGCGTGTCATCCCGGTAGACGTCCCACCAGGGGGCGTCGGCTAGGGAGGCGGCGGTCGCTTCGGCGGGGGCGGCGCGGAAGTTCTCCGGCAGCTTCACGGCGGGGCGCTTGTAGTCGGGCCCCACGGCGCAGCCGGAGAGCAAGGCCAGAAGAATCAGCAGAAGATAGCCGCGTTTCATTTCGGTTTCCCGTTCTCCTTCGCCGCGTCTTTGGCGCCGCGCAGGCGTTCGACCACGTGGAACATGACGGGGATGAGGAAGATGGCCAGGAGGCTCGCGGCGAGCATGCCGCCGATGACGCAGGTGCCCATCACCTCGCGCGCCGCTGCGCCGGAGCCGTGCGCCAGCCAGAGGGGGATGCAGCCCAAAACGAAGGCGAAGCTGGTCATCAGGATCGGGCGCAGACGCAGACGCGCCCCCTCCAGCGCCGCCTCCTCTAGCGGCCGCCCCTGCTCATACTGTTTCTTGGAGAACTCCACGATGAGGATGGCGTTCTTCGCGGCCAGGCCGATGAGCATCACCATGCCGATCTGCGCGAAGACGTTGTTCTCCAGGTGGCGCGCCGCCAGCGCCGCCACCGCGCCGAAGGCGGCGACGGGGGTGGTCAGCAGGACGCTGAAGGGGAGCGACCAGCTTTCGTAAAGCGCAGTGAGGATGAGGAATACGAAGAGCAGCGAGAGTGCGAAGACCGCAACGGGCGGCACCCCCTCCTGCGCCTTCTTCTCCTGGAAGGACATGCCGAGGTAATTGAATCCCATCTCGCGCGGCATGGTCTGCGCGAACACCTCCTCCAGCGCCGCCATCGCCTGCGCGGAGCTGTACCCGGGCGACGCGCTGCCGTTGATCTGCGCGCAACGGTAGAGGTTGTAGCGCAGGGTGAACTCCGGGCCGGCATGCGACTCGATGCAGGTGAGCGCGCTGAGCGGGACGGCGTCGCCTTTGTCGTTGCGCACGTAGAACTGGCCGAGGTTCTCGGCGCGCGTGCGGTAGTCCCCTTCGGCCTGGACGTACACCTGCCACTGCCGCCCGAAGCGGTTGAAGTAGTTGACGAAGAGCCCTCCCATGAAGGTCTGGAGCGTCCGGTATACGTCGCTCAGCGGCACGCCCTGCTTGAGGACCTTGTCGCGGTCCACATTCACGTACACCTGGGGCACGGTGGGGAGGAAGGTGGTGCTCAGGTTGGAGAGCTCCGGCCGGGCGCGCGCGGCGGCCAGGAACGCCTTCACATTCTCATCGAGAAACGCGATATCCTTCCCCGCGCGGTCCTGAAGAATGAAGGTGAAGCCGCCGGAGGTGCCGACCCCCGGGATCGCCGGGGGAGAGAAGGCAAAGCCGGCGCACTCCGGAATTTTGGCCATCTCCCGGTTCAGGTGCGCCTTGATGGCGTCCAGTTGCTCCTCCGGCTTTCGCCGCTTGTCCCAGTCCTCCAGCGTGATGAAGAAGAAGCCGTTGTAGGTCGTCTGCGCCAGGCTGAGCAGGCTGAAGCCGACGACGGTGGTGTATCGCGCCACGCCGGGGGTGTGCTTGAGAATCTCCTCGACCTTCTTGCAGGTCTGATCCGTCCGCTGGAGCGAGGCCGCGTTCGGCAACTGCACCGCCGCGTAGACGTACCCCTGGTCCTCTTCGGGCAGGAAGCTGGAGGGCAGCTTCGCCCCCACCAGCAGGGCCGTCGCCGCGACGGCCGCCAGCAGTATCAGGCTGAACGCGCTCTTATGGATCAGGTGTCGGCAGGCTCCCACGTACCCCTGCCGCGCGCCGCCGAACGCGTTGTTGAACCAGCGGAAGAACGCCGCGATCGGGCCGCGGCGCTCCTTGCGGGGCCGAAGGAGCAGCGACGCGAGCGCCGGGCTGAGCGAGAGGGCGTTGAACGCCGAGAGGATCACCGAGATGGCGATGGTGAGCGCGAATTGCTGGTACAGCCGCCCGGTGATGCCGGGGATGAACGCCGCCGGGATGAAGACCGAAGCAAGCACGGCGGCGATGGCGATGACCGGGCCGGAGACCTCCTCCATCGCCTGCACCGTCGCGTCGTGGGGGGACATCCCCTCCTCAATATGGCGCTCCACGCACTCGACCACGACAATCGCGTCGTCCACCACCAGCCCGATCGCCAGCACCAGGCCGAACAGCGAAAGGGTGTTGACGGAGAAGCCGAACATGGGAAAGAAGACGAACGTGCCGATGAGCGAGACCGGCACGGCCAGCAGGGGGATCAGCGTGGCGCGCCATCCCTGCAGGAAGATGAAGACCACCAGGATGACCAGCAGGAGGGCCTGGAGGAGCGTCTTGAGTATCTCGCGCATCCCCGCGCTGACGGCACGCGTGGTATCCAGCGACACGATGTAATCCAGGTCCTGCGGGAAGCGCTCCTTCAGTTCCTCCATCCGCTTCTTGACGCCGTTCGCCGCTTCGAGGGCGTTCGTGCCGGGGGTCTGATAAAGGGCGATGATCGCGGAGGGCTCGCCGTTCAGCCGCCCCTTGATGTTGTACGACTGCGCGCCCAACTCGATGCGCGCCACATCCCCGACGCGCACGAGGGAGCCGTCCGGGTTGGCGCGCAGGACGATCTGGCCGAACTCCTCGGGGGTCAGGAGGCGTCCCTGGGCGCGCACGGCGTAGGTGAACTCCTGCCCCGGCGGGACCGGCTCCGCGCCGATCTGGCCGGCCGGGTTCACGGTGTTCTGGCTCTGGATCGCCTGGACGATGTCCGGCACCGTCAGACTGAGTTGCGCCAGCCGGTCCGGCTTCACCCAGAGGCGCATGGCGTACTGCCCGGCGCCGAAGACCAGCACGTTGGCGACGCCGGGCACGCGCGTGAGCTGGTCGTTGATGTTGATGTAGGCGTAGTTGGCCAGGAAGATGCCGTCGTAGGTCCCCTTGGGGGAGTAGAGCGCCAGCAGCATCATCGGCGAGGAGCGCGCCTTCTGCACCACCACGCCCTGGTTGACCACGTCGACGGGAAGTTGCGAGTTCGCCTGGGTCTCGCGCATCTGGGCGAGGATGAGGTTCAGGTTCGGGTCGGTCTGCACGTCGAAGCTCACGGTCATCCGCAGCGAGCCGTTGTTCGTGTTGACCGAGTACATGTAGTTCATGTTGTCCACGCCGGACATCTGCTGCTCGATGGGGGTGGCGACGGACTGCTCCACCGTCTCCGCGTCGGCGCCGGGGTAGTTGGCGATGAGGACGACTTCGGGCGGGACGATCTCAGGGAATTGCGCGACGGGCAGCCGGAAGAAGGCAACGGCCCCGATGAGCGCCATGAGGATCGCAATCACCATGGCCACGACCGGATGGGCGATGAAGAATTTGGCCACCGCTGTCGGCCCCTATGGTTTAGGCGCGGCGGACGGCTTGTCCGGCGCGTAAGGTTTGGGGGTGACTTTCGCGCCCTGGCGCGCCTTTTGAATTCCTTCCACGACCACGCGCTCGCCCGCCTGCACTCCCTGGCGGATGATCCAGGCCGATCCGATCCGCTCGCCGACGGCGACCGGGCGGATGGCCACCGTGTCGTCCGCACCGACGATGGCGACCTGGTAGTTGCCCTGCAATTCCGTCACGGCGCGCTGCGGGACCAGCAACGCGCCGCGCTGGGTGCGTGTGACCGCGCGCACCCGCGCGAACTGGCCGGGGCGCAGCAAGGCGTTCGGGTTGGGGAAGAGCGCCGCGACCTTGAGCGTTCCGGTCCTCGGGTCCACCTGGCGGTCGGCCAGGTAGAGCGTGCCCTTCCGGGGGTAGACCGAGCCGTCGGCCAGGATCAGTTCGAGGCCGTTCACGTTGCCTTTTGCGGGGCAGGCGCCCTCGCAGGCGAAGCACTCCGGGCAGCCCAGGTACTCCTGCTCGCTGACCGTGAAGTAGGCCTTGATCGGGTCCACGGTGGAAACGGCGGTCAAGTCTCCCGTCGTGGGGCCGACCAGGTCCCCCACGTCCGCCGTGGCGATGCCGGCGATGCCTTCGATGGGGGAGGTGATTTTCGTGAATCCCAGGTTCAGCCGCGCCGCGTCGACGGCCGCCTGGTTCGCTTTATCGGCCTGGACGGCGTCGTCCAATTCCTCCTGGCTGACCGCCTGCTCCTTCGCCAGGGGGGTCAGGCGTTTCACATCCAACTCCGTCTTGCCCCTTTGCGCCTCCGCCTGGGCGAGCACGGCCTGGAAGGGGCGCGGGTCAATCTCGAAAAGCAGTTCCCCCTGCTTGACTTTCGAGCCTTCCCGGTACGCCTGGGTCATCAGGTAGCCGGAGACCTGCGCGCGGATTTGCGCGTCGACGGAACCGGCGAGGGAGCCGGTCCACTCGCTGATGATCGGCACGTCGCGCTGCTCCACGGGAGCCACAAGCACCTCGGGCGGCGCTGGGGGCGCAGGCGGCGGTTTCCGGCCGCAGCCGGTGAAAACGAGAGTGGATATGGCCGCGCCGGCCGCAAGCGCAGACAGTGCAAGATGTATTCTTTCCCCGCGCATCTTCCCCCGCCCCGGCCAGGCTGCCCTTTCTCCGCTCCCCGGGCCCTGCGCCGCTCTCAAACCCTGTTGCTCTGTTGAAACCATCGTGCCAGCGCGTCATTCTTCCCGTGGTCGAGGTGGGGACACAAAACTTTCCTTTGGAAAGTATTGTGTCCCCACCGGCCCTTCATAACATGTTACCAGCAGAGTCCACCCAGTCAATGAGGCGAATGACCTGTGTAAGTGCATGTTGGGCACTGGAAAGTGACGTAGAATCGAGCATGCTCTGTCAAGACCATCGCCGTAAGTTGTTCGTCCCGCCATTCGACTTCGCTCATGGCCCTGAGTTTATCGAAGGGTAGGGACAGAATGAAAATAGCCCGCCAGTTCACTGGCGGGTATGGGAGGAACCCTCTCCCCTTTCTCCCCTCCCCCACAACCATGTGGGGGAGGGGAAGGGGGTGGGGGCGCCTGCCGGTTCCCGGCACTGAAGTGCCGGGCTATTATCTTGCCGTCCCTACCCTTCGATAAACTCAGGGCCGTGAGCAACGTCGAACGGCGGGACGGCTCATTGAATGACGATGATTTCAATAGAGCAAATCTAGTACTATCAAGCCAGACGCAGAATGGCGGGATTGGCAGGCGCGTCCTTCTTTTCGCCATGCCGGCTGGCGAAATTGGGTGAGTTGACAGAACGCAAAAGATCGGTATAATATGGCCTATACTGAACGATTCGTACAGAACGATAATGTAATAATTGCCAGGGACTTCCGGCATTGCCGGTGTTTCCGCCTGTTGGATGAAAGGATGTGAATAAGATGGTCGGCAAGTCACAGGTTTCTACGGCTATCGTCGGCTGCGGCGCCTTTGTGAAGGCAGTTCACCTGCCCAATATGCTGAAGGAGGGAAGGTACCGAATTCATGCGGCGGTGGACCTTGACGAGAACGCCGCGAAGGGGGTCGCGAAGGAGTATGGGGCGGCCTACGCCACGACCGACTTCGACAAGGCGCTTTCCGACCCTGAAGTGGACCTGGTCGTGCTGACGACCCGGCACAACAAGCATGCCGGGATGGCCATCCGGGCGGCGGAGGCTCGCAAGAATATTCTGTGCGAGAAGCCGATGGGCCTGACGCTTCAGGAGTGCTCGGAGGTGCTGCGGGCGGTCCGAAAGAACGGCGTCCAGTATTGCATCGGCTACAACCGGGCGCTTGCGCCGCTGGTCTGCAAAGGCAAGGCGCTGATCGCGCAGCAGAAGCGCCCCGCGGTGATCTACCATCGCATTCAAAGCTACTTCCAGGCGAATGAGTTCCACTGGATACTCGACGAGAAGGAGGGCGGCGGGCGGATTATTTCCGAAGGCTGTCACATCTTCGACATGTTCTGCGCCCTGACCGGCGCGGAACCGGTGAGGGTGAGCGCCGAAGGGGGAATCTTCACGAAGAGCGGCAAGGTGACGACGCCCGACACGGCGCTCATCACCGTGGCATTCGACAATGGATCGGTGGCGACCATGTGCATCCCCAGCGTCGGCAACAGCCAGGCGCCGAAGGAATGGACGGAGATATACTGCGGCAATATGGCGGTCACCATCGAGAACTTCCAGAAGATGATCTCGTGCGTCGGTGCGACGAAGGAAGAGACGACCCTGCCGGAAGTGGACAAGGGACACGCCGTGGAGCTCAAGCTTCTGGCCGACGCGCTCCTGACCGGGACGCCGGTTCCGAACGGCGCGGTCAGCGCGATGCGCTCCGCCGTGCTGTGCCTCAAGGCGATCGAGGCGATTCAAACGCATCGAGTGATTTCCGTCTCCCCCGCCGAGTACGGTTCTTGAATGGATGAGGTGTTTTCCATGAACAGTCGCGACCGCGTTATGAAAACGATCCGCCACGAGGCGGCGGACCGCGTGCCGTTGAATGTCTGGATCTATCGTCCCGACGTGGAGAAAGCCTGCGTCCGGAAGTACGGGAGCCTGGACGCATTCTATGATGCCATGCACACGGACATTTACACCGGGTACACCCATGCGCTGCGCGACCTGTTTGCGCGCCGGCCGGATGAGCGGGTGCGTTTCTCGCTGGAGAAACTCAGCCACCTCGAGTTTCCCGACCCCGCCGATGCCCGCGTCTATGCCCCTCACGCGCATTCCAGCTCTTCGGTTGAAGAAGCGGTGGCGAAGTACCATGGGAAGGGAAAGGCCGTCTTCGGGCATGTCTGGGGCGTTGGGGAGACCATCCAGGGACTCATGGGGATTGAGGCGATGTTCGAGTGCATGGCCACGGACCGGGATGAGATGAAAAGGCTGTTTCAGCGGGCGGGGGAATGGAGCGCCGAGGTGGCGCGCCGGATCATCGGCCTGGGGGTGGACGTGGTGGAAATCTCCGACGACTGGGGCAGCACGCGCGCGCTCATGTTCAGCCCCAGGGATTGGCGGGATCTGATTTACCCCGCGGAGAAGATCATTGTATCCACCGCCCGGAAGCTCGACACGCCGGTTTCGCTGCACAGCGACGGGTACATCTATGACATCCTTCCGGGAATCGTCGAGATGGGGATCAACATCCTCCATCCTCTGCAGACTTCCGCGGGGATGGACCAGCGGAAAGTGAAGAAGGAGTTCGGCGACCGGCTCTGCCTCTACGGCGGGCTCGACGTCACGCACACGCTGCCGCGCGGGACGGATGAGGAAATCCGCGCCGAGGTGCTGGAAAAGATGGAAACGCTCAAACCGAACGGCGGCTATATCTTCTGCACCTCCCATTCCGTTCAGGAAGATACGCCGCTGGAGCGAGTGGAACTGGCTTATCGGATCGCGTGGGAAAACAGTGTATATTGACGGTCCCTGCCGGACCGTCTCAAAGGCGAGAGTCCATGGGTGAACCGCGAGCGGGTCGAAAGGCGCACGGCTGGCTGGCCATCGCGGCCGCGCTGATCGTGTCGGCGGGGCAGGGGTTGGCGGCCCCGTCGGCGGCGGATGGCGTACAGGTGACGGAGCGGCGCGCAGGGGCGCAGACGGAGCTGGTTCTCGAGAACGGTCTGGTGAGCCTGACTGTCACCCCCCGGCTTGGCGGCAGCCTGTCCGAGATTATGCTGAGGCAAACCGGCCCCTCCGACGCCCGCGCTCCTTCGACGGTCAGCGGGAAACTCTTCCTCGACTTTGCGGCCGGCCAAACTGACCCCGGCGACTGGAGCGCGTCGGCCTATTCGTATGAGATACCCGAGGGGGACGCGGACGAATCCTCCGTTCATGTCTGGCGCAAGGGCGCGACCGGCCCGGCGCAATACATCACGATTCACAAGACCTACGTGCTCAAGCGGGGCGATGCGCGCGTTCGCGTGGATTACCGGATCGAGAACGACGCGGGAGCGGTGAACCCGGTCACGCTGGAGTACTGCTTCCGCTGCACGATGGCGGGCAAGAGCGTTGCGCCGAAGTGCTTCCTGCCCGCGGAGGGAGGGGTTCAGGCCTGGGCCGCCGCCTCAGCCGGACCGCGCGAGATGTCCGTGACGCCGGCGAAGCCGTGGCTCGCGGTGCAACCCGGCCCGGCCGGCGGCGTCGGTTTGGGCCTGGCGTTCGGCAGCCCTGATTTGGAGCGCTTTCACGTCGCGGCGGGCGAGGGGGCCTCGTCGGTCGCCTGGCGATTCAAGCCGGTATCCATCAAGGCCGGCTCGCAGCTTGCGGCCTCGGTTTACCTGATTCCCATGCGCGGGCTGACCGATGCCGGGAATGCCCTGGCGCCGGGCATCGCCGCCGCGATGGAACGACAGGCGGAGGAGATAAGATGAAGCTTTTCACCGGGCTGCTTCTGGTCGGAATTCTGCTGACGGCCAAGTGCGGTTATGCCGAGCAGCCCAAGCCGCTGCATAGTCTGGCCTTTCTTTCCGAAGCGGTCGTAACGCCGCATTTGACGTGGGCGAAGCCGATGGCCGGCGGAAAGATACGGACGCTTTGCCTGGTGGACGGGGGCGGCGCCGGGCGCGAGGTGATCGAACTGATGGAGCGCGTCGACCTGGACGTGTCGACCACCTTTCTGATCGCGGGCGGAAAAGACGTGGACTGGGAAATCGGCGACGGGTACGCGATGAGCCTGACCCGCGAGATGATGAAGCAAAACCTGGCGCAGCTTCTCCAGAAAGAGTACGACCTTCTCATCGTCAGCGGGCCGCTCTGGAAATTCTTCGACGCGGCGGCCACGGAGCGGGTGAAGACGCTCGTGCGGAACGGGGCCGGCCTGGTCGCCATCGCGCCGGCGGGCTGGAGCGACCCGGCGGTCGGGCAGATGTTGGCCATAGGATCGCCCGGGGAATACACTTTCAGCGGCTCGCCCTGGGCGAAGGAGAAGGATGACCCCATCGTGCGGGGCATCCCGTTCGAGACGCTGCCGCCGACAGGGTACAGACGCTACAGCGAATGCACTGGGACGGTTCTGGCCAAATTCGGGAATGCGCAGCCGCTGATCGCCACGTCAACCTACGGCAAGGGGCGCGTCTGCCTCCTGACCTATTTCGTGGGGAGCAGTTACCTCGACGACCGGGAGCGCACCTCGGGATTGACGCCGATGGTGGAACCGCCGGATCGCTACGACTATGCGTACTGGGAATACTACTTCTCCCTCCTGGCGAAGGCCGGCCGGTGGGCCGCCGGGAGAATGCCGGAGGTGACCATCGCCGAGGTGAAGGTGGAAGGGGATCTCTCGAAGGGGCAGGGCAAGGTCGGCGTTGCGCTGGCGGGCGCTCCCGCCGGGGGGGAACGTCTGGCCATCCGCGTCTGGCGGAAAGAGCTCTCCATCCTGAATGAAACCGCCGGACCGTTCGCCGCGAGCACGCCCATCAAGGGCGCCGTGCCGGCCGGGCTGGCTTTTGTGGACGTGTTCCTGCAGAACGCCAAGGGGGAGACGCTGGACTGGCACAGCGTCGCCGTTCAGGTGAAGGCGGATGCGGAGATCGCCGAGATTCAGACGGACAAGGAATTCTATGACGAAGGGGGAACGGTGAACGGCGCCGTGAAACTCGCCGGCCACCCCGATGCCGAGATGGAATTGACGGTGAGTCTGCGCGACGGATACCGGCGATTGATCGGCGTGACCCGGCGGAAACTCGACGCGGACATGGCCACGGCGGACTTCTCCCTTCCCATTCCCCCCATGGACCACGCCCGGATGTACCTGAGCGCCGAGGTGCGGTCCGCCGGGAACGTCATTGCCTCGGAAACCCGGCGGCTGATTTACCGGAGGCCTTACCATTGGGATGACATCGTCAACAGCACCTGGCTGACCTCCGTCTGGCTGGGCCAGCGATCGTACCTCATGAGGAACGACATGCGGGGCGTGGGTGCGGCGCGGATCGGGGCGGTCCTGGGGCTCTGGTGCGAACAGGAATCGAAGGCCTGGACCAGCGCCATGGCGGACGAGAACATGTATCTGATGCTGAAGTACGCGCCGTGGACGCTGGCGGGCCACGCGCCGGACCAGCGGGCGCAGATCGTCGGCACCGTTCGGGGCCTGAAGTCCGTGGCGGTCCGGTACGGGGCGCTCCTGTACGTCAACGCGGATGAGTTGTGCATCGAAGAGAGCAGCTCCGATCTCATCCTGGCCGCCTTCCGAAAATGGCTCCAGAAGAGCTACGGCACGCTGGAGGCGTTGAACCAGGAGTGGGAAACCGAATTCAAGAACTGGGACGAAGTCCAGTTCATCAACCTGGACGACCTGCGGAAACGGCCCTCCAGGAACTTCGCCCCCTGGTCGGACCGGCACTGGTTCATGACCGACAGCGTGGCGGAGGACTATCAGGTCGCTTCCGAGGCGGCCACCGAGATATTCCCCTCCTATCGCGCGGGAACGAGCGGGGCGTTCAAGGCCGACTCCAATACGCTCGATTTCTGGCGTCTCTCCAAGGTCTGGACGGGTGGCCTCGCGTACGAGAACAGCTCGCAGATGCAGTTGATGCGCTCCTTCAATCCCGACCTGAAGTACCACGGCTTCATCGGCTACGACTCGCCGGCCTTCTACAACGATTTCCGAACCTGGATGGCCATGTTCGAGGGGGCCTCCGGCCTGGACCTGTTCAACTCGCGCATGGTTCTGAACCCGGACACTTCTCTGACGCCGAGCGCCCAGGACAGCGCCAAAACGTTCGGATTCCTCGCCCGGGGGACCGGCCGGATGCTGATGGCCGCCCGTCCCGATCCGGGCAAGGTGGCCCTGCTCTATTCCCAGGCCTCGATACACCTGGCCTTCATCAACGGCATGGCGGGCGTCCATGAGAATTCGCGCGAGGGGGCGCGCTACCTGCTGACCGAGTGCGGGCTGCCCTGGCACTTCCTCAGCTACGAGCAATTGGGTCAGCCCGCGTGGCCGGCGTCGGGGGATCGCGTGCTGGTGCTGCCCTTCTCCCTGGCCATGAGCGACGAGGAAATCCAGGGCGTGCGGCAGTTCGTCCAGGGGGGAGGAACGGTCATCGCCGACCTGATGCCCGGCCTCTATGACGGCCACTGCAAGCGGCGCAAGGCGAGCGCGGCGGATGATATTTTCGGCGTGGATTCCTCCGCCATCAAGATCGGCGTGGAGCGGATGGACGTGAGCGGCGGAGGCGAGCTGCTGCTTCCCGCCCAGAAGGTCAGCACGTTCTGCAAGGGGCTCAAACTCACCACCGCCAAAGCGTGCGGCACGGTTTCCCCGTCGAACCAGCCCGCGCTGACGGTCAATTACTTCGGCAAGGGGCGCGCGGTCCTGATCAACGGAGACCTCTTCCAGGTGTACGGCGCCGCGCGGGAGAACTGCATGCAGTCCGCCCCCAACCTTGCGGTCACGGAGGCCGTTGAGAAGCTCCTCCTCGATGAAGTGGCCCGCGCCGACGTGCAGCCGGCGCTCAAGGTGACCGAAGGCGCGGACAACGACAGGGCCGTCCCGCTCCTGGCGAAGTACAGCATGGTGGATGGAAATGTCCGCTACCTGGGCACGGTGCGCTATAACGATACGCTCTACGCGCTCATCGACGAGCAGCACCTGGTTCCCCAGAACAAGGGGGCGCGCTTCCAGTTCCAGGGAAATTCGCACGTGTATAATGTGCTGACCCAGCAATATCTGGGGAAGGTCGGCCAGGCCCAGGTGGACCTGGACGTCGTCGGCAATTCCCTGCTGGCCGCGCTGCCGTACAAGATCGACTCCATTGCCATCAAGGCCGATAAGCCCGCGTACGCTCGGGGCGCGAAAGTCACGCTGACGCTCTCCGTCCAGTGCGAGGCGAACGCCAAAGAGAAGCACTTCGCGCGGGTCCGAATCCTGAGCCCCTCCGGCCGGGAGTACGAGCCCTACACGCGGAATGTGACCTTGCCGTCCGGGACGGGAGAATGCCTCCTTCAACTGGCCCTGGACGAACCGGCCGGGCAGTGGACGGCGGAGGCTGAGGAGGTTGTGAGCGGAGTGAAGAGCACAACGGCGTTCACCGTCACTGAACGGTAGAAACCGGGTCCGAATTGAGGGGACTTCTTTAGAGGAGGGCGTGCGATGCGAAAGCTTCTGGGTCTTTTTGCCGCCGGCTGCGCCGTGGTTTTGTTTCCCCTGGGAGTGCGCGCCGCGGACGTGCAGGGACAGCCGGACAAGCCGAATGCGCCGGCCGACGTGCAGAGCTTGCTCCCGAACGGCGGGTTCGAAGTGACCGGCGCGACCGGCATCCCCGACGGCTGGGTGCGGTGGCCGGCTGACGCGCCTGCGGCGATGTTCACCACCACCGACGAGAACCCCGCCGGCGGGAAGTTGTGCCTCAAGTACGACTTGACGGCGTTCAAATATACCCCCGAGCTGAGCGGCAAGTACATGGACCGGGGCCGCGAATACGTTGATCAGACCGGCCCGAGCTTCGCGGTGGACCTTGCGAAGGCCACGCGCTACCGCTTCAGCTATTGGTACAAAGCGGACAAGAGCGACAAGCCGGCCGTCTACCTGTATTTCGCCGTGTATGGGAAGGATAACGTCGTCTTCGACTACCGCGGCCACGAGCCGATGGGCACTGGAAAGTGGGAGAAGGCCAGCACCGAGATCACCCTGGCGCCCGGCTCCACCGCCGTGAGAATCGGCATCCGCGGCTACCTGGGAACGAAAGTGTACCTGGACGACGTGATGCTCGAACCGATCACGGAAGCCGGGATTTAGGTTCGCGTGCGTGATCACGCGCAAGACGGGGAGGTCGCGCCATTTCGCTCCGCGGCGGCGCCGCCGCGGAGCGAGAGCGGCGCCCAGCTTTCAGGGAAACTGAGATGAGAACATGTCTCTGCTCGAAAATCCTTCAGGACTACAGTCTGGAGGAAGCCGCAAAGATCGCCGCGCGGATCGGCTATGAGGGAATGGAAATCTTCGGCCTGCCGCAGCATCTGCCCGCGGACACGCCCGCGGAGCGCCAGAAATCCCTCCACGCCCTTTTCGGCGACCTCAATTTGAAGGGGGTGACGATCTGCTCCTACCTGGGCCGGTTTGAGCAGATGGGGGACGACGAGGCCGCGCGGCAGGTGGAGGACTTCAAGCGGTACGTGGAGATCGCCGTCCGGCTCGAATCGGACATGATCCGGCTCATCGCCCAGAACGCCCCGCTGGGCCAGATGCGCGAGGACCACTTCCTCCGCTGGGCCCACTGGGCCGGCGTCTGCGCCGACTACGCGAAACCCTTCGGCGTCCGCATCATCCTTGAGAACCACATGCCGCTCTTCGCGACGGTGGACTGGACGCTCAAGGTGGTCGCTTTGATGAATCGGGAGAACGTGGGGATCGATTACGACCCCATCAATCTCTTCGCATGGGACGCCCCCGACCAGTACGGCGCCAGGGCGGTGGAACGCTTCGGCAAACTGATCCTCAACGTCCAGGTCAAGGACGCGCGGAAGGAAAACGGCAAGGCCAACACCCGGCTGCTGCTGGGAGAAGGGGTGATTGACTGGCGCTCCATCATGGCCGCGCTGCGGGGGACCGGCTACGACGGGTACGTGTCGGCGGAGTGCGAGCGCAAGCAGGATGCCCGCATGACGAGCGTGGACATCGCGCGCCACGAATTTGAGCGAATCCGGGAGTTGATCGCGGCGGGCTGAGCGAAAGGAATGACGCATGCGAGTCGGAACCGTCCAGATGCGCAATGGCGCAGGGGACAAGGCCGGGAACCTGAAGCGGATGCTGGACTACATCCAGCGCGGCATCGAGGCGCGGTGCGATTTGCTGTGCTTCTCGGAACTTGCGCTGAATGGTTAGAAGCTGTCTTGCTTTGTTGAAACCTTTTCGTGAACCCCCGCAGGGGGTGATGGATAGTAGCCCACGGCGAGCGAAGCGAGTCGTGGGGAACGACGCGACTTGGGATTGAAGAGAGCCCCCGAAGGGGGCGACGGAACCTTGGCGGGAGTCTCCGTCGCCCCCTTCGGGGACTCGGGGATTGGGTATGACTTGCCCCCACGACTCGCTTCGCTCGCCGTGGGTTAGAATCCGACGGCCGCTTCGCGGCCTGAGAAGCGGAAGAGGATGATGTTAACAGCGCAAACAGCTTCCAGCCGGCCGGAGTTGCACGGCCCCATCGTGGAGTTGCCATGAACAGCAGAACGAGAGTCAGAAACGCCATCGAGCGGCGGCCCGTGGACCGGGTCCCGCGCTACGACAGTTTCTGGGAAGACACTATCGAGGCCTGGGTGGCGCAGGGGTATCCGCGCGGAGTCGATCCGGGGGAGTTCTTCGGGTTCGACATGACGATGATGGGCGTTGACGTTTCGCTCCGGCTCGAACAGAAGCTGCTGCGTGAGGATGGGGAATACCGGACCGTGCGGGACCGGCATGGCGTGACGATTCGGAAGGCCATCGGCAAGTCCCGCAGCCTCGAATGCTCCGACCACGCGACCACGGGAAGGGAAGCCTGGGAGAAGCTCAAGGGGCGCATGCGCCTGAACCCCGCCGACAAAGCCCGCCTGGACACGCGCTCCTATTTTCTCCACATGGAGGACTATCCCACCTGGGAGCAGGCCAGGGCGCAGTACGACCGCCTGCGCGCAACGGAGAAATACGTCGTCTTCCACTCCTACGGCCCCTGGGAGGGGACGTGGCGTCACCGCGGCTATTCGGAACTGATGATGGACGTGGCCGCGGACCCCGAGTGGGTGCACGACATGGGCCGCACCCTGGTCACCCTGCTGATAGCCACCCTGGAGCATGGTTTGAAGGTAGGCATCCGGCCCGACGCGCTCTGGCTGGTCGACGACCTGGCCTGCACGCGGGGGCTGCTGCTCTCTCCCCGGAGTTGGCGCGCGATCTTCAAGCCGCTTTACGCCGACCTGGGCCGGTTCCTCAAGGCCAACGACATCAGCTTCTAGCTCCACTGCTGCGGCAATTGCGAGGAGCTGATTCCCGATTTCATCGACTGCGGCTTGAATGTCCTTCAGCCGCTCCAGGCGCAGAGCGGCATGGATGTGCGGCAGTTGAAGCCCCGGTACGGCGACAAGCTGACCTTCTGGGGGAACATCGACGTCACCAAGATGAGCGGTCCGGCGGAGGTCCTCGAAGCGGAGGTCCGGGAGAAGCTGCTCGTCGCCAAGGCGGGGGGCGGGTACCTCTACCATTCCGACCATTCCATTCCGCCGGAGGTGTCGTTCCAGCGCTATCAATGGATGATGAACGAACTGGTCTTGAAATACGGACAGTATTGATTGCCCCAAGCGGCATTCCGTGGAGCGACTGCGATGAGCCGGTGCGTGACGGTCTCCTCCTATTCATCGAACGCGTACGCCGAACTCGGTCAGGAAGAGTTGCTGGCGCGTTCCATACAGGTCATCCGCGAGGCCGCGGCGCGCGGGGCGGAGCTCCTGGCCTTCCCCGAAGCCTGGTGCCAGTTGCCGCTGATCCACCGGAACCGCGGCGGCTACTGCGCCTCGGCCGAAGCGGCGCCGGGCGCGCACTCGCTTCCGATCATGGAGGCCTGCGCCGCCTGCCGCCTGCCGGTCCTCTGGCCGATGCTCGAACGGCGGGAGGAGGGGGTGTTCAACACGGCGCTGTTCATCGGGGCGGATGGAAAGCTCCTCGCCCGGCGCGACAAGCTCTATCTGACCGACAAAGAGGCCAACGACGGCGTGCGGCATGGCCGGCTCCTGGAGACGGCCGATCTGAAGTTCGGGCGGGTCGGCTCCGCCATCTGCTTCGACGCCAACTTCCGCGACGCCTGGTCCCGCCTGAAAACGGAGGGGGCGGAACTGGTGCTTTTCCCCTCCATGTTCCAGGCCACGCGGCACCTGGCCGCGCGCTCTCTCGAATTCGGCTACTACATTCTGACGGCCCTCACCCGCCCCGGCGCCGGGCAATTGATCGGGCAGTGCGGCGAAGTGCTGGCGCAGGCCGATGCGGAGGGGCTTCTCGTCGCGCGGATCAACTTGAACCGGCGCGTGATCCATATGGACAACAACTTCGAGCGCGCGGCAGGGGCCCTCGCCGCAAAATATGGCGACGCGGTGCGGATGGAACGGATGGACTCCGAATCGCGATTCGCCCTTGAGGTCGTCGCCGAGGGGCTGAACGTGGACGACCTCATGCGGGAGTTCGCCATGGAACCGCTGGATGCCTATTACCGCCGGATGGAAACGGCCCGCGCGCGGGCCGCCGGTCACGGACCTTCTTGAGAGAGGCGGCTGCGATGGGACGCAAGAGCGCGGGGATGACGGTCGATTTCATCGATGACATGCTGACGATCACCTTCACGGAAGAGAAGATACGCCAGTTGCTGCAGATGCTCAAACGCGAGGGGTTTCAGCGCGTCTTCTGGTACGACTACCCCGCGCACACCGGGTGGTTCCGGGACTGCGGCGTCTTCGGCAAGATTCTCAACAGCCTGCCCCACGTCCCCAATCACGCCGAAATCGCCGTCCGGGAAGGAAAGGCGCTGGGGCTGGAGATGTACGTCACGTACAAGCCGTACGAGGAGGGGGGCCTCTTCTCCTTCCCGCCGGGGTCGGAGATGGACCGCAAGTACGGAAAGCTGCAGCGGCTCGGCGGCCGCCCCGCGCTGTGTACGGAGTGGCTGCTCCAGCACCCGGAGATGCGCGTTCGCCGGCGGATGGAGGAGATCCCGCCTGATGTCGATCAGAAAGTGATTGACCGCATCGAGATAGACAAGGCCGATGATGTTCCCTCGGGCCTCGCCAAGGGCGATCTGCGCCTCTACGTCAGCCGCGACAACGCACGCTACGCGGAGTACTCGGGCCGCTGGGAGTTCAAGGAGGAGACCGTTCCCGCCCTGTTGCTGGATTACTTCGGCCAGCAGATAAACACGGAAACGCGGAAGACGCGCCGCATCACCCTCTCCGGACTCCGCCTGGGGCCGGAGTGGAAGTACGTGGCGGTGGATGCCGGCGAAAAGGGGGCGGCGTTCAAATCTATTCCGATGACCATGTGCCGCGTCTATGACCCCGAGGGGAAGCTGATCCCCGTCACGTTCGCCGTCAAGAGCGGCGAACGAAAGCCCGACCCCTACGCCGTCAGCCAGGGTATTTCATCGGGCGGGTTCATCGAGAACGGATTTGAATACGACGCGGTGGGGTATGCCATGGGGTGCAGCGGCGCCTACTACCTCAACCAACCCCGCCCGCTCATGCTCGGCATCACGCGCGGGGTGAATGAGTACCTTGCCGGCGCGGTGTGCGAGGCCTATCCCGAAGTCCGGCAGCACTGGATGGAGGAGATCCGGCGCATTCTCTCGTACGGCCCGGACGGCATCGAGATCCGCATCGCCAACCATTCCAGCGACACGCAGGACCCGTTCGCCTACGGCTTCAACGAGCCCGTTCTGGAGGAATACCGGAGATTGGAGAAGGCGGACGCGGTCGCGTACGACCCGGTGAAGATCATGCGCATTCGCGGCGCGTTCTTCACCCGCTTTCTGGCCGAGGCCTCCGCCGCCATTCACGCGGCGGGCAAGAGGGTGCAGGCGCAGGTCATCGCCCCGTACGCAAGCGGGAACGTTCGGGCGATGGCGAATCGCTCCTTCTGCGGCGTCTGGCCGGACTGGGAGGAGTGGGTGCGGCGCTACGCCGACGCGATCACCTTCCGCGATTTCCTGGCGGAGTTCTATAACCCCCGGTTCGACCAGGTCATCAAGCCTTTTGCGCGCTCGTTGAATCGCGAAGTCTGGGCGCCGGCGTACTTCACCATGTCCTTCAACAACGTGAATGATACCTATCTCCAGGCGGTGGAACGGGATGAGGAGATCACCGGCGTCATGTTTTATGAGAGCTGGGAGATCTATGAGGAACGCGGCGGGCGCTTCGAGATGAAGCCCGAGTTCGCGGAGCCGGTGCGCCGGTTCATGAAACGCAACCAGTAGCCGGCATGGCGTCGTCAGGAGAACCGATGGTGCAGGACAGGAAAATATGCATCGATATCCCGTATGCCGAGGTCGAGCGGCGTCGGGCGCTGCTGGCGCAGGCCGAGCAATTGAAACGTCCGCCGCGTCCGCCGGCGCGCGCCACGTTCACTTCGCGTTTCTGGCTGGACGCCATGCGGGTGGACTATGCGCGATATCGCGCCGACCTCGAATACATGGTGGACTGCCAGGCGCGCGCGCGAAAATGGATTCTCGAAAACATCTACGATGACAGTCTGCCGCGCGAGTTCGCATGCGACCGGCACTCCTTCTACGTCGCGCCGCTGACGTTCGGCTGCGCGCTGGCGTATGACGATTACATGCCCTGGATCGCCTCCCATCCGGTCGCCGTCCCGGCGGACCTCGAGCGGCTGCGCCGCCTGGACGTCAACCACAATCCCGCGGCCGACGAGGAACAGCAACAACTGGCTGAGATCGAGCGGATCGCTTCGCGGTACACGTTCGTCTACGCGGATGGAATCGAAACCGTGGGGTGCGCGCGCATGGCCCCCACTCTTTTCAGCACGGCCCCCTTCTCCCTGGCCACGGACCTGATGGGGTCCGAGATTTATCTGCGCGTGAAGGAGGACCCCCCGTTCGTCCACGAACTGCTGGACATCCTGGTTCAGAAATATATCGACCGCCGGGAATTCGTCATCGCCCGGTACGGCGGCGCGCGCGAGGAGTTGCACCTCGTGGACGACTCCTGCTCGATCCTGAGTCCGGAGACTTACCTGGAGTTTCAGGCCCCCCGGATTCAGGCGCTGCACGAGCGCTACCCAGGGCGTTTGGGAATTCACATCGACGGGCAGTCCAACCACCTGATTCCCATCTACGCGGAGGTGCTCAAGATCACGCGCCTCTTCGGCTTCGGGCCGATGGTGGATAAGCGCCTCCTGGCGGAACGCCTGGGGGGCAAATGCAGCCTGCTGGGGAACATCGACCCGGTCCTCCTTCAATCCGGCTCCCCCGAGCAAATATGCCGGAATTGCCGCGAAATCCTGGAGATTTTCGAGCCGTACGGCGGGTTCACCCTCCTGGACGGAAACAACATCGCCCCAGGCACACCCTTGGAAAACCTGGCGATTATGAGGCGCACCGCTGAGGAACTGACGGCGGTTGGGCGCCGCTGAAAGACAGTAAATTTTCCAGATTGACAAGCCGAGTTTATGAGTTATAATAACTGTGTACTAACCGATTAGTAAGTACCGATAAGTATGAGGCCATAAATACATCCATGCGAAAGCCCACCCTCAGAGATGTGGCGCAACTTGCCAAAGTGGCCCCCGGCACCGTGTCGGCCATCTTGAATAAGAGTCCCAGGGACTATTCCAGCGCGGAAGTCCGTGAGCGGGTCAGCCGAGTGGCGCGCGAACTGGGGTATCGTCCGAACCGCCTGGCGCAGAGCCTCCGGCGGCAAAGCACGCAAACCGTCGCCGTGATGCACAAGAACCGCACCATCGAGATCCTGCGCTGGCAGATGATGGGACTGGCGGAGCGCGCCAGCCAACTGGGATACCAATTGCTCGTGGCGTACGACCGGGATATGCGCCAATGCGTCGAGACGCTGCTCGACTACCGGGTGGACGGAGTCATCTGGCAGACCGACGCGCCGGAATCGCTCGAACTGCTGGAGATGCTGCGCGCGACGCACGTCCCCGTGGTGACGATGCACGGGAGCCCGTTGATGGAGGAGGTTTCCAGCGTGGATTCCGACCACGTCGCGGGAATGCGCGCCGCGGTGAAGTATCTTGTGGGACTCGGGCATCGCCGGGTCGGCGTGGCGTTCGGCGGGCTCGCGACGGCTTTTGAGGCGCGGCTGGCGGGGGTTCGCTCCGGCCTGTTCGAGCACGGGCTGAGTTTGTCTCCTGCCGACCTGCATCAGGTCGAGTTGGGGCCGAATGGCAGCGAGGATGCGTTCAGCGGCGGGAATCAACTGGGGAAGCGGTTCGCGCAGATGAAGGACCGGCCGACGGCCATGCTGATGGGCAACGACGAACTGGCGATGGGATTCATTCGCGGATTCCACGATTCCGGCCTGCGCGTGCCGCGCGATATCAGCATCGTCGGGTTTGACGGGATCAAGGCGGCCCCGTACTGGGAGGTGCCGTTGACGACCGTCGCCCAGGCGCGGCAGCAGGTGGGTGTCATGGCGATGGATCTGCTGGTGGAGCGCATTGCGGACCCGACGGCGCCGCCGCGGCATGTGATGCTCCCCACGGAACTGGTGATTCGGGCTTCTTGTGGTCAAGCGCCCGTGTAAGAACCAGTTGTTTGAGAAAGGAGGTCGGTATGACGCGAGAAAACAGGACGTGGCTTGGCGCGTTTACCCTCATTGAGTTGTTGGTCGTGATCGCCATTATCGCCATTCTGGCCGGGATGCTCCTGCCGGCGCTGGCGGCGGCGCGGGAGAAGGCCCGGCGCGCCTCGTGCATGAGCAATCTGGACCAGACCGCCAAGGCGCTTGCCTCGTACACCGGCGACTACAACGGCTACTTCCCTTCATGGGCCGGGTATTCATTCATGAATGAAGCCCCCACGACGGGCGTCTTGACGACGGCAGGGGTGGGGATCTACAAGGATCGGTCCGGCAATGCGGTCGCATCTTCATTGGGGTTCAGCCCGATTATCGGCGACTACTACACCAGTCCTCTGACCTGCAATCGGACGATCGCGTCCGGAAACTTGTCGCTCGCGGCGTGGCCCGGCGATACACTGCCGCCCGGCACCGTTGGCTCCCTCAGCCATGCCCCCGTCGGTTTGGGCTTCCTCGTGGTGGGCAATTACACCAGCGCCGCCAACTTCTATTGCCCGAGTGGTGTGGACATGTTCCCCGACGCCACGCGCCGCGACGGGGCCTACGCCTCGTCCCGGTCGCCCAGCACCCTCGGCGACTGGAAGCGCGCCGGCGGTTTTGACGGCGAGACCCTTCTGCACGGGAACTGGAGTTGGGCTCCGCATTACGGCGTCGGCCCATGGCCCGAGAACTATGCCCGCATACGAGGCATTCAGTCTTCCTACATGTACCGAAACACGCCGTGGATCAATCATGCGAGCTCTCCGTCGTCCCCCGGCTACGGATGGTATTGTCCGGCCCTGGGCTGGAACAACGCTTCCTCCTCCTGCGTCTGGCCCGCCGACGGGTGGCCGGTTCCGTACAGCAAGCCTGCCCGCAACATGCAGCCGCTGGAACCGATGTTCAAGACGGACAAGCAGCTTGCGGCGAGAGCGATCGCCAGTGATGCCTGGAGCCGGGCCTCCATCTGGAATGACGCGACGTACGGCGTCAATAATGATTATGGCAGCTATCTGGCCGGGGGCCTCGCTCCGGGGCGCGGCTCTCAGGGGCACCGCGACGGATACAACGTCCTCTACGGCGATTTCCACACCAAGTGGTGGGGCGATCCGCAGCAGACGTTCATGTGGACGGAAGGATGCCCCAATTACGGCGGCGTCGGGGCGAACCGCCTCGTGAGCAACTGGTATGCGACGACTCTGTCTGAACTCAAGAACGGCTTCTGGCAGTGGCATCAGCTCGACGTGAGCGCCGGACAGGATGTGGGCGCTCCCTCCCGCTACCGGGATGTCGTGACCGGACTGGACGTTGATCCGTAAGGACAGGATAATCCGAGCGCAGCGCGCATAAGGAATCGCCGCCGGTCCCTGGATGGCCGGCGGCGTTTTCCTGTTGCCCGAGCCATAGAGAGGTCCATCATGGAAGTGCGAAAAGCCTTGCGAACGTGCGTTCTCCCCCTGGTCTTTGGCGGGCTCTCTCTTCTGTGGGCGGAGCGCGCCATGGGAGCCGGGAATCTCGACCTCGTCAAGGACGGCAAGGCGGTCGCCACCATCGTGATCCCCGATAACGAGGACGCCTGGACGAAGATGGCCGCCGGCTGGATCGCCGAGTACGTGAAGCGCGCGACCGGCGCGGATTTGCCCATCGTCCCGGAGAGCAAAGCGCCCCGCGGAGCGCTCATCGCCGTCGGCCATACGAAGCTGGCTGAGGCGGCTGGAATCCGGACCGATGACTTGAAGTGGGACGCTTGCAAGCTCGTGGTGAAAGGGGAGGCGCTCTATTTGCTCGGCAGAGACACCGGCACGATTCCGCCGAACCCCAAGGCGGCCGGCGAGTCGTACGACATGCACATCATGGACCGCGTCGGAGACATCGGCGCCAAGGGGACGTGCCGGGCGGCCGCGACGTTCCTGGAGGATGCCTGCGGCGTGCGCTGGCTTGTGCCCGCGCCCGAAGGGACCTGGGTGCCCCAGCGCGCGAGCCTCTCGGTGTCGCGCGACCTGAGCAAGACCGTCACCCCCGTCTTCGCCTACGCCAACGGACGGAACATCTACGGGAGCCCGCTCGCCTCTCCGGCGGCGTACGCCAACAACTGGCGCACCTCCATCCTCATGATGACCTACGGGGGCCATTCCTACGACAAGTGGGTGCCGGAATCCCTCTTCAAGGAGCATCCCGAGTACTTCGCCATGATCGCGGGCAAACGCACCCCCACCGGCAATCACCTCTGCACCTCGAACCCGGAAGTGCGCCAACTGCTGCTCAAGGGGATCCAGAACCTCTTCGACCACGGCTACGACTGGGTCCAGCTGGGGCAGTCGGACGGCTACAGCCGGTGCGAATGCCCGGTGTGCGAGAGCGAGGACACCTACGGCACGCTGCGGCAGCAGGCGGGGGAGAGCGACGAGGAGTTCTACTACAAGCGTTTCCGCGACAACCCATGCGAGCGGCTGCTTCTGGCGCACAAGTGGATCGCCGACGAGTGCAGGAAGTCCCACCCGGACAAGGTCGTCCACATGCTCGTCTACGGGCCGACGATCTGGCCGTCAAAGAAGTTTGACCGGTTCGGCGACAACGTGGTGGTGGAGGTGACCAACAGCGACCGGCGGGTGATCGACGCGTGGAAGGACAAAGTGGGCGGGATGACGACCTACGAATACTGGCTCGATGAGACGCTCGGCCTCGGGCTGGGCTGCCATGCCACGCCGCAGGATGCCGCCGAGATCATCCGCTCCTTCCACGACAAAGGCGTCATCGGGATGTACACCGGCGGCGGCGGGGGGAGTTGGGGGCTGCAGGGGCCGACCTATTATGTCCTGGGCAAGATGATGGGGGACCCGGGCCTCAACGAGAAGGAACTCGTCGGGGAATACTGCGAGGGGCTTTACGGGAAGGCCGCGCCGGCCATGGAGCAGTTCTTCAACGTGTTCTACTCGCGCTCCGACCTGAAGCTCTCCCTCGGCGGCCAGCCGGTCCCGGAGCGGCTCCTCAATCTCTATCCTCCCAGGATCGTCCAGCAGCTCGATGAGATTCTGAAGAACGCGGAGGCCGACGCCGACAGCGAGCGGGCGCGGCAGTGGGTCAAACTGACCCGGGATGAATTCGACTACGTCAGGACGGTCGTGAACGCGCTGGTGGCCTACCGGGCCTACGAGGCGCTGGAGACGCCCGAACTGGCGGCCATCGTCAAGAAGCGGGTGGAGGAGTTCAACGCATACCGGGATCGAGTCCTCTCCTACGACGTGGCGTATGCCAGCCGCTGGTTCCCGGGCTACGGGACTCTCTTCAAGTACCTGACGTGTTCCGGCGACACCGGGGTGTACTACCAGCTTTGGGAAGACTGGCGGGCGAAGGTGGACGTGAAGAAGCTCGCGGGAAAGCCGGTCGGTTACCTGAGCGCCGGGGTCTCGAAACCGTTCACGCTGAATTTCTCGGGTTCCGAACTGGAGCCGACGCTGATCGCCGTCCGCGCCGGGAAACCGCCCGCGCTCGACGGCGTGGTGGACGAGAACGCATGGAAGGGGGCCGCGCCGGTCCATATCGCCGGGGTGGTCGGCACGCAAGCGCGAATCATGTACGACGACAAGCGGCTCTACGTCGCCGTCGAGTGCGAGGAGCCCTTCATCGACAAGCTGGTGGTTTACGACGTCCCGAGGGACGGGCCGGTGTATCGGATGGATTGCGCGGAACTGTTCCTCGACCCCCAAAGCACGGCGTGGTCGCGCAGGTACTATCATATCATCGTGGCGCCGTCCAAGAGCGCGCTCTATGACGACCGTACGGGCTTCAAGACCGCCACGGATCAGGATGAAACCTGGAATGCGGAGGGGCTTCAATACGGGTACCACGTGGATCAGGCCGGCAAGCGCTGGTCGATCACGATGTCCATCCCCTTTGAGGCGCTCAACGCCAGGTCGCCGCAACCGGGCACGGTGTGGATGGGGAACGTGGCGCGCGAGCGCATGGCCTGCGGGTACCGCCAGCTCATGCTCTGGTCCCAGGGGGGCGCAGGCGGCTTTTGCGATCCCGCATCCTTCGGCAGAATCCAATTCAAATAGAACGTCCAGTTGAACGACCCGGAAAGGTTCAGGGAACGATGTTGCCCAAATATGACAAAGTCCACGTCGGCCTGATGCATCTTCAGGATTTCCCCGCCGCCGAGCGGGTTTTCACCGAGCGGAAGCTGGGGAATTTCCTCCACGTCTGGGCCGATCAAGACGAGGCGCGGTTCCGCCGCACGCTGCGATGGCTCAAGCGCCACCGGATCGCTTTCCATCTCGGCGGCCAGACCCTCCCCGCTTACCTGACCGGCCAGGGCTACGACCGGATGACGCGGGAGATGGGGGAGTTGTTCCTGGGCCGCTACATCATGTCGGAGCTGGGATGGGTGGTGTATGCGCCGAGGGACTGCATGGAGGAACTGGCCCCAACGCCGGAGAAGGCCCGCCGGCCCGAGCAGTGGACGCCGCAGGTGCGCGCGGCGGCTTACTTCAAGGGGGCCAGGGACATGCTCGACGCGCGGAACCGGTTTGTGAAGTCGGCCGCCGCGTTCATCGGGGAGGCGCGGAAGGAAACGCCGCACGCGTGCATCCATACCGTGGAGTCTTCCACGCTGCACAAGTACCTCATCCAGGCCGGCGCGGACCTGCCCTCGTTGGAGATGTTTCCGGGAGAGACGCGCGTGGCGCTGGCCGCCTTGCGGGGCTGCGCCCGCGCGTACGGCTCGCATCACTGGATCAGCCATATCGCCGCCTGCTGCTATTCGGGCTGGGAGTGCGAGCTGCGGCCGAAGCGCTGGAAGATATCGCTCTACGAATCCTACATCGCCGGCGCGCCGGTCATCTCCTTCGAGGGGTGCAACTGGCGAACCGCCGACTACAAGAGGACGAAGCGTCAGCCGCGCGGCGGCGACATCTTCATCGATAAGAAATTTGAGAAGTACCAGAAAGTGCTGAGCGATTTCTATGCGTTCACGCGAAAGGACCGGCGTCCGGCGGGAGGGCCCGCCGCGCCGCTGGGGCTGCTCCATGGCCATCTGGACGGCTGGTGCGGGATGTGGGACCGGCGCGTCTGGGGGCAGTACGGCGCCAAGGAGTGGGAATACGGCGACGCCGAGAACGGCTGGGAACATTTCTACGACCTGTACGACCGCACGCGATGGGACACCTTCCTGCTCACCTCCGACGCGAACCTCACCGGCCACCCGCCGCAAGGGCAGGCGGATATTCTGCCCATCGAAGCGCCGGTGGAGGTTCTCAAGAAATACCGCGCGCTGGCGTGCATCGGATGGAACACGATGACGCCGCAGAATTACCGCAAGCTGAAACAGTACGTGACGGCCGGGGGGCGGCTGCTCATGTTCACGCCGCAGTTGAGCACGCACCTCAAGCGGACCGGGCCGTTCCGCATCATCCATGGCGGCAACGTGGCGGATCTCTTCGGGGTACGGATCGGGGGCAAGTCCGGGAGATGGTCGGTGGGGACGCGCTTCGTCGCGCAGCCCGCGCCGGGGGAATTCCGCCTGCCGGTGGATGATCCTCCCGACCAGTACCGCGACGCCTTCTGCGCGGACGGCGTCATCCCCCTGGCGGAAATTGAGCTGGCCGGCGCCCGGATGCTCGCCTGCGAATGCAAAGGGGGGCGCGGGGTCGAAACCTCTCCCATGCTGACGGAACATCGCGTCGGAAAGGGGTATACTTATCTGGCGACGCCGTGGTGCTACCCGGGCCGGCCGGGCATGCGCAGCTTCGTCAACACGCTGCTCAAGGCCTTTGCCACGGCGCAGTTGGACAAGGGGCTGCGGATCATCGCCCCCGCTCACGTGACGTACGGCGTGTATCCGGAAGGGGCCGGGCGGCGCAAGGTGTACCTGCTGAACACGGATACGGACCTCGATGCGGTCGTATCGCTGAATTGCCGAGGGAAAGAAAAGAAGGTGCTTCTCCGACCGACCGAATGCGTCGCGCGGGTCGTTTGAGCGGAATCAGGGCATTTCAAAAGGAGACGCGATGGCCCTCATGAATCTGGCCTTCACCGTCAAGGAGTATCGGGAGCGGCTGCGCGGCGTGCAGCGGGAGATGGCCCGGCGCGAGTTGGACGTCCTGCTGTGCCACATCTTCCCGAACATCAACTACCTGACCGGCATCGAGACGATCGGCCATTACGGTTACAGCCGGATTCTGCTGCTGGTTCCCCTCGAAGGAGACCCCGTGCTCCTGGGGTCGAGCTTCGAGATCGAGAACGCTCGAATCAGCGCCTGGACGCAGGACCGGGTTCCGTATGAAATCGGCACGCCCTTTCTGGAGGCGCTGCGCCGGTTGCTGATGGAGCGGGGCTGGGAGCGCAAGCGGCTGGGGATCGAGGAGAATTGCTACGCGTTGACCATCGCGGACTACCGGCAGTTGGAGACGCTCCTGCCCAACGCCCGGCTCTGCGCGGCGACGGGCACGGTGGAATCGGTCCGGCACGTCAAGTCGCCGGCCGAAGTGGAGTACATGCGCCAGGCGGCCAAGCTCAGCGACGCCGGACTGCTGGCGGCGATTGAGACGGCGGCCGAGGGGAAGAGCGACAACGACCTGGCCGCCGCGGGCTATCAGACCATGATCGGGGGAGGGAGCGAGTACCCCGCGCTCGCGCCGATAGTGACCGTCGGCGAGCGCAGCAGCATCCCGCACTCGACCTTCTGCCGCATCCCGCTGCGCCGCGGCGATTCGGTCCTCATGGAGTTCTCCGGCTGCATTCGCCGCTACCACGCGCCCGTCATGCGCGGCGTGGCCATCGGGTGCGCCGACGACGGCCTGAAACGAATGGCCGACGGCTGCATCGCCAGCCTGAACACCACGATCGAGGAGATGAAGCCCGGGGCGCCGGCGGCGCAGGTCGCCGCGAAGTCGCTCGCCGCGCTGAAGGGGGCCGTCCCGAACCTCGACCGCCTCATCTGGCACGGCTGCTACGCCTACTCGACGGGGATCGGCTTCCCCTCCATGTGGGACGAAGGGGGCGGCCTCATCATGCTCGAAAGCAAAGACATTCTGCGTCCGGGAATGGTCTTCCACGTCAGCACCTCGTTGCGCGAGGTGGGGAAGTATGGAACGGCATTCAGCGAAACCGTGGCCGTAACGGAAACCGGCCATGAGGTGCTGACCCACACGCCGCGTCGGCTGGTCATCAAGTGAGCGGGCGGTCATTTATCGAAAGGGAGCACATGAAAAGGCTAACGGCGAAGACGCTGCGCGGGGTCTGGGCGGGAGTGACGATGTCCTGGGACAAGGAGTATCGCTTCGACACGGACAGCTACGCGGCGAACGTCGAAAGCACCTGCCGGGCTGGCGTCCACGGCGTCTACACCACGGGCAGCACCGGCGAGTTCTACGCGCTGGATTTCAGTGACTTCAAGCAGATGGTGGACATCGAGTCGGCAATCTGCGGGCGGCACGGAATGCCCCTGCAGATCGGCTGCAACGCGGACAACACGCGCGAGTCGGTCCGCCTTCTGGAGTACGCCGCGGGCAAACCCGAGGTGGGCGCCGCGCAGGTGGTGGTGCCGTATTGGATGGAAGTGACCGACCGGGAGATGCTCCAGTTCTTCAAGGACCTGTACAAGGCCTGTCCGAAACTGCCCCTGGTGCATTACAATGTTCCGCGCGCCAAGCGGTTTCTCAACGGCGCGGAGTATCAGCGCATTAAAGAGGTTGCGCCGTCGCTCATCGGCGTGAAGTACACCTATGCCGGCGCGCACTTCGGCGATCTGCAGTCGGCGATGATGATGAACCCGGATATTTCCTTCTTTGTCGCGGAGCCGATGATGGCTTCGTACATGATGCTGGGGGCGCGCGGGACGTACAGCTCGCTGGTCTTCACCAACCCGAATTTCATGCTGACGTTCTACGACCACGCCGCGCGCGGCCGTTGGGAGAGCGCCATCGCCATGCAGAAGACGGCGCATCGGTTCTATGAGGACATGGTGCCTTTCGTCCAGGGGCTCGGCGAAGGCGTCATGGACCCCGTTTTCGACAAAGGGCTCGCCAAGGCCGCCGGCAGCATCGTCGGCTCGCAGCGCATCCGCCCGCCCTATATCGGCTGGAGCGATGCCACGGTGACCGCCGTGCGCCGCCGCCTGCACGAGCGCTGGCCCCGGTTCCTCAACCCGAACGTGAAGAAGGGCAAGTAGCCCGCCTGACGCTATTGTGGAGATAGTGAGTTCCCGGCTCTTGCGGCGTCGAACATGCAAAGGATGCTTTGATGCAGAGCGACTCATTCGCCAATCTGAGAACGTTGATCCTCGGAACCCCGAAGGATTTCGCCGAGTGGAACATTCTCATGGTTGCCTTCGGCGACAGCGTGACGCAGGGGTTGACCGTCAATCCGAAGATGGCGGGGGAGGATGTGTATCATTCCGTGCTGCGCAGGGAACTGCATCGGGAGTTCCCCGAGCGGACCTTCAGCACGATCAACGCCGGCATCAACGGCAAGACGACGCAGGGGGCGCTGCCGCTTCTGGAGGGGAATGTGCTGCGGCACTGTCCCCATCTCGTGATCGTCTCTTTCGGGCTCAACGACTCCAGCGGCGGCGAAAGCGGCCTGCCGCGTTTCGAAGAGAACTTGACGAAGATCGTGACGCAGATTCTCCGCTCCGGCGCGGCCGTCGTGCTGATGACGCCGAACATGATGGCTTCGCGCGACAGCGCGCGCGTGGACCCCAATTTCCGCCACGCTCTGGCGGACCTGATTCAGCGCCAGACCAGCGGCTTGCTGGCCCGCTATGCCGGGCAAGTCCGGCAGGTGGGGGCCGCCACCGGCGCGCCCGTGGCCGATGTCTACGCGGAGTGGGAGCGCCGCCAGGCGCAGGGAGAGGACATGAACGCGCACCTGGCCAACGGCCTCAACCATCCCGACGCCTTCGGCCACCGCCTGGCCGGCGAAGTGCTGTCCAGGACGATTCTGTCCGAATTGAGGCAGGGCCCGTCGATTCCCGGTGACGCATCTGCAAAAGGCGGCGGTCATGGCCGGCGATCTTAACATCACCGTATCGGAGCCCGTGACGCTTCAAACCTCGGAAGAGGCCCCGCTGGAAATGCCGCTGCTGTTCCAGATGCCCAACGGCGACGTCCTCTGCCAGACTTCGCTGACCGGCGACCGGGAGTTCGCGAAAGAGTACGCCGGCCTGCTCCGCAGCGTCGATCGCGGCAGGAGTTGGAAGCCCGAACCTCACCCGCTCGAAAACGCGGCATGGTGCATCGATTTCCAGCCCGGCGGCGACACCGTGATTCTGATGGACTACCGGTGCGTGCTGGTGAAGGGATCGAGTCCGCGGCGATGGTTGTTCCGGTTTGTCGAGTCAACCGACGGCGGCGGGAGTTTCGGGCCGGTCCAGTTCGGCGAGGCGGACTATCCGCTGGCGGCGGGTACCTCCTTGGGGGTGATGCACGACCGGTGCGCGAAAGACCGCATCTGGGACGGCCGGGGGCTGTCCCGGTATCGCGACGTTTTCCAGGCGGCGGGATGGGACCCCGACCACTGGCGGGAGATCACAGTCAGCGGCTTCACTCCCTCAATGTACGCCAAGGCGCAACTGGCGGATGGCTCGTGGCTCGGCTTGCGGGATGCCGCCATGGGCGGGCGCGACGACGAAGCGCTGCCGTGGGGGACCGTCGGCCTCGTGACAAGAGACGGTGGCAGGAGCTGGACGTACCGATCCACCTGCTTCCAGATGACCCCCGCGCGTTCGGAGCTTGCGGGATTCATGGAACCCGCCCTCATCCGGCTCGACAACGGCCTGCTGTACTGCATCCTCCGGACCGGCGGCGGCCCTTCCTGCCCCATGGTCCACTCCTGGTCCTCGGACGAGGGAGAGAGCTGGCAGCCGCCGACCTCCTTCCACTACGTGGGCATCGCGCCCTGCCTGGTGAAGCTGAAGAACGGCGTGCTGGCGGCAACCTGGGGACGCCCCGGACGCTGGGTCATGTTCGACCCGACCGGCACCGGCCTGGGGTGGCTGCGCGACCGGCGGGTGAGCCTCACCGCGGGGGAGCAGCTCACGCTGCAGACGAACGCCCGCGCGAAATACGAGCGCCTGGACATTCCGCGCTGGTCGCAACCGTTCGTCAGTTGGGACATGCCTTCCATGATCGAAGTCGAGCCCAATGTCCTGCTGGCGGCCTATGACCAGCAGAACTTCATCGAAACCCCCGGCGCGCCGCCCAAACGGGCGATCCGCCTCGTCCGCATCGGCTGTGAACGATAGAGAACCTTTACAGGAGAGAGATCCCTGATGGCTTGCTCGGGAATCCTGGACGACATCCGGACGTGCCTGGCTCTGCGCGCGCCGCGCAGGCTGCCGGCGTTCGCCCTCAGCGAAGAATTCGACATGCGCATGGCCGGCATGACCTACGCAGAGTACCGCAGCGACGCGAAGAACATCCTCCGCAGCCAGAGCGAAGGGATCAAGCGCTTCGGCTACGATTGGGCCTGCGTGTACATCGACGACTCGCTGGAATTTGAACCGCTCGGCGTCGTGAGCGACGGGAGCGAAACGACGCCCCTGTCGATCCGGGACTTCCTGCCGGCCAGCTACGCGACGCTGCGGAAGCTTCGCATTCCGAAACCGGCCCGCGACGGCCGTCTGCCCATCCTCCTGGAGGCCCTGTCCCGAATGCGTGAAGCATGGGGGGATGAGGTTGTGATCTGCGGCCGGGCCCCGGCCCCTTTCTCGGCCGCCACGCTCCTGTACGGAATGACCCCCACGATGCTCCGCGTTCACGACGAGCCCCAATTGATACGGGATACCGCGGAGTACTTCATCGAACAGCAATCGGCCATCGCCCGGGCGCAACTGGAGGCGGGCGCTCATGCATTGTGGGTGGGGGATTGCAGCGCCTCCTCGCGTTTCATCTCGCTGGACCATTATCGCGAGTTCGCCCTGGAGCCGGCCCGGGCGCTCCTGTCGCGAATTCGTGAAGCGGGGGGGATTTCATTCTTCTACACGGCGGAGCAGAGGGTGGATTATCTGCGCGTCATGGCCGGGGCGGGCGCGGACGTCGTGAGCCTGCCCGAGGAGGCGGACCTCACGCAGGTGAAGGAGGCGATCGGCGACAAGGTCTGCCTGATGGGAAACATCGATCCCATCAAGGTCATGTGGCGGGGCACGCCGGGAGCGGTGGCCGCTCACACGAGGCGGATCAAGGAAATCTCCCGGAAGGGGGGGCACATCTTCAACACGGGCGAGGGGCTGCCCCAGGATACGCCGGAAGAGAACGTTCTGACCATGATGCGGGTGATGCGCGACGCGACGTGAGGGGGGCGGCGGGGACACGAGCCGGTGGGGACACGACGGGCCGGTGGGGACACAATACTTTCCAAAGGAAAGTTTTGTGTCCCCACCTCGCCCACCTCGCCCACGGGAAGAACGACACGCTGCCACGATGGTTTCAACAGAGCAAGACAGCTTCCTCGCAAACCTGCAACTCTACAGTAAACATGGCCCCGTGCGGCCTGCGCGCTGGCGGCTTGCTTCCGCAAGGGGCATTGGCTAGAGTTGTCGCCGTTGGCTCAACCCAGTTCGCCACCTTGTCCCGGGATAGAGGAAATGCGCCTCGGACCGCTTCAGTTCAAAGAGATATTCCTCCCCGCACCCTGGGGGGGGCGCGCGCTGGCGCGCCTCGCCGCCAAGCGCCTGCCGCGCGGCGAGCGGATCGGCGAATCGCGGGAACTCTCCGACCGCAACGTCGTCTCCTGCGGCCCCCTGGCCGGGCGCACGCTACAGGAGATATTGGACGATCACCCCGAAGAACTCGTCGGCCGGCGTCTGAAACGCTTCCCGCTGATGATCAAGCTTCTGGACATGAAGCAGCCGATCAGCCTGCAAGTGCATCCGGACGACCGCTGCGCGCGTGACATGGCGCTGCGCGACCCGGGCAAAACGGAGGCCTGGTACGTCCTGAAGGGGGGATCGCCGGGGTGCTTGGTGACGGGGCTCAAATCCGCGCGCGACGCGGCGCGGCTGGAGGAGCTGATTGCCTCCGGGGCCATTGCGGGCCGGCTCGCTCGCCGAGACCCTGAGCCGGGCGATCTCTGGCTCTGTCCGGCTGGCTGCGTCCACAGCGGCGGCCCCGGCTTGGTGATTCTCGAGGTCCAGCAGAACTCGGATGCGACTTTCCGGCTGCACGACTGGAACCGGCCCGGGCTGGACGGCAAGCCGCGAGAACTGCATCCGGAGCAGTCGCGCCGCGCCATGACGCCGGCGTCTCGGATGCGCAAGCAGACGTCGCGGCCGCTGCGCGGAATGCCCTTTCCGGCCTCTCGTCTCGTCGCGTGCGACAAGTTCATCATGGACTCCTGGAACGTGCCGCATCGCGCGGCGCTGGAGAAGCCGGGGCGGTTCGAGATACTCCACGTGCTCTCCGGGCGCGGAGGGCTGTCCGACGGGCGCTGGCCGGAAGTGACGCTGTCGAAAGGCAAAACCCTGCTGCTGCCCGCCTCCGTTCGCGCTTATGACCTGCGGCCTGAGCGGCCCCTTCACCTGATCCGCATCGCCGAGGGCGAACGGCGCTGACCCCCGCGGGAGCCTGCCGCCTTGGGTCGGATCGAGAACCATCCCGATAGCGGGAAAGCCATGCGGGCATTGGAAAGAGGCGGGGTTTCCGGTATCATGCGGGGCACGTGCGAGGGTGGCGGAATTGGCATACGCGCTGGACTTAGGATGCAGAGCGAAGCTATGCCAGCATTGGGCGATTCCGCCACTGTACCGGAAACTGTACCGGATTCCGCCCCCGAAGACCCTTCTTTGCCCTTCCTGATTACCTCCTGGCCGAAGCTCCCGGAAGCCCTCAAAGCGGGGATTCTGGCAATGGTACGGGCGGCGCAAGAAGCTGCCCAACGGGGCCTGTAGCTGGCATGTCGGCGCATTTGCCCACGAAAGCCTACCGGGGCGGCGCAAGGGCCGCAAGCCGTGCTTCTGGCGCGGTTCGGCAAGCCGCGTCAGTATGACCAGAGGCCGGGGCGGCGCGCGCCGGGCCGTGGAACGCCCCGAAGCCCAACCGCTGACGCCCGAACGGGCGCGGCATAGGTTCTCCGGGGGCTGGCAACAGAGGTCGCGGCTACGCCAGCGCGGGCGTCCTGCGCGCGCATACCGGAAAGGCATTTTCCGTTCCGGTTTTCCGGTTGGTGGGAGGGCGGACGCCGTGTTGCCAGCCGGGGCGCGCCGTGCTGATCCGCCCTTGCCACGGGACAGGCAGGATACGGCACAAAGGGGTTGACCTTCGGCGGGCAGAGGGGGTACTCTACTGCGTGACGTGACAAAGCCGGTGAAATGCTTCACGGTTGACGAAGGAGATTCAACAGAAGGTAACGCACTGACAACATATTGACGAAGCTCGGTTTCGAGCTTTGGTGTCTCAGCAACAAACCATCACTTCTGGCCTTTGGGCCGGAAACTACAGGAGACAGCAAGGCACTGGCCGATGCTCCCATTTTCGGGAGCATCGCCGTGTCTGCTTTCCTGTAGAGGCCGTGATGGGCCTGTTGCTGGGAGCAGTCCGGTTGATGCTCCCGATTTGTTTTAAGGGGCGTCGGCAGAAAGTCCGTCACGCGCACGGCTTGCCGCCCCCGTTCTCTTCCCCTGCGAGATTGCAGAAGCGAGGGTGCAACACTGTGACGAATCCGCTTGAGACTTACCTGGCCGAACTGCGCGACATTCATTCCACCGGGGCCGCCGTTGCCGAAACGTCTTACTACCCCGTCCTGTCCAACCTGCTGAATGAAATCGGTAAGAGCCTCAAGCCCAAAGTCCGTTGCGTCGTGAACCCGGCCAACCGCGGCGCGGGACTGCCGGACGTTGGCTTGTTCACGGCGAACCAAATCAAGAAGAACGATCCGAACCCCATGAAAGGGCAACCGCCCGAACGTGGCGTTCTGGAAGTCAAAGGCCCCGCCGACGAAGTGAAGAAGATTGCCCGAAGCGAACAGGTGAAGCGGTACTCCGCGAAGTACGGCGTTGTGCTTGTCACCAATTACCGGGACTTCCTGTTGCTTGGGCACGACGCACAAGGCAACCCCCTGCCGATGGAGGCGTACACGCTGGCCGGCGACGAAGCGGCCTTCTGGCAGGCCACCGCACATCCTCAGAAGACCGCCAACGAACACGGCACGCGGTTTTGCGAATATCTGGCGCGCGTGATGCAATCCAACGCCCCCCTATCCGCCCCGGAAGACCTGGCCTGGTTCCTGGCATCCTACGCCCGCGACGCCAAGACCCGCATCGAAACCCACAAAGACCTGCCGACGCTCGACGCCGTGCGGGGCGCGCTTGAAGAGGCGCTGGGGATGAAGTTCACTGGCGACAAGGGAGAGCATTTCTTCCGTTCCACGCTGGTACAGACGATCTTCTACGGCGTCTTTTCGGCATGGGTTCTGTGGCATCGAGAGCGCCCCGAAAGAACAGACGCCTTTGACTGGCAGAAGAGCGCCTTTTCCTTGCGCGTACCCTTTATCCGCGCCCTGTATGAGCAAGTTGCCACGGCGTCAAAGCTAGGCGACTTGGGCCTTATGGAAGTCCTGGACTGGACCACCGGGGCCTTGAACCGCGTGGACCGCGCCGCCTTCTTCCAGAAGTTTCAGAATGAACATGCCGTCCAATATTTCTATGAGCCGTTCCTTGAAGCCTTTGACCCGGAGTTGCGGAAGGAATTGGGCGTCTGGTACACGCCGCCCGAAATCGTCAAGTATCAGGTTGCCCGCGTGGATGCTGTCCTGCGCGATCCCGACGGATTGAACATGACGGATGGCCTGGCTAACCCCGCCGTTGTCGTGCTGGACCCCTGTTGCGGAACCGGCGCGTACCTGGTGGAAGTTCTAAAGAAGATTGCCGAAACATTGAAGGGCAAAGGGGGCGACGCTCTGATTGCATCGGACTTGAAGAAGGCCGCCATGACGCGCGTATTCGGCTTTGAGATTCTGCCTGCCCCCTTCGTGGTATCGCACCTGCAATTGGGCCTGATGCTTCACGAACTGGGCGCGCCACTGGCGGCAAAGAAGAGTGAGCGCGTCGGCGTCTATCTGACCAACGCCTTGACCGGGTGGGAGCCGCCCAGGGAACCCAAGCAAACCGTCTTGGGGTTCATGGAAGAACTGCAACAGGAAAAGGATGCCGCCGAAAAAGTGAAGCGTGAAGCGCGGGTGCTTGTGATCTTAGGAAACCCGCCTTACAACGCCTTCGCCGGTGTAAGCCCCGAAGAAGAGCAAGGGCTTGTGGAACCGTACAAGAAGGGGTTGAACACTCCGCCCGCCGCCGGAGGGTGGGGTATCAAGAAATTCAACTTGGATGAACTGTATGTCCGCTTCTTTCGTTTAGCCGAGCGGCGCATAGCTGAAATGACCGGCAAGGGCGTTGTGTCCTTCATATCCAGCTTCTCGTATCTTGACGATCCGTCCTTTGTCGTCATGCGGCAAAAGTTTCTGAATGAATTCGACAAGCTGTGGTTTGACTGCCTGAACGGCGACAGCCGCGAAACTGGCAAGCTGACGCCAGAGGGGAAATCGGACCCTTCGGTATTCTCTACCGAATACAACCGCGCAGGTATCCGCGTCGGCACAGCGGTTTGCGTTACTGTCCGTAAAGGCAAGCGTGACAACGCGCCCACCGTCCGGTATCGGAACTTCTGGGGCGCTACCAAGCGTCAAGACCTGCTGAACAGTCTGACCGCCCAGCGGCTTGACGCCGTATACACGACGGCGAAGCCCTGCAAGGAAAACCGCTATTCCTTCCGACCGGAAGAGGTGTCCGCCGCTTACAACGGTTGGCCGAAATTGCCGGAGTTGTCGGCTTGCCATTACAACGGGCCGGTTGAACGGCGGGCGGGAGCGCTCATTTCGATTGAGCGCGAGCCTCTGCAATCCCGGATGAAGTCATACTTTGACACGAGTGTGAGCAACGATGAAGTGCGCGCCGCCTACGCCTCACTGATGATGACGGGCAACCGCATAGTTGGGCCGGAAGCCCGCAAGAAGATATTGTCGGAACACTCATTCACCGCTGACGCGATAGTGAAATACCCGTTCAAGGTCTTTGATATTCGCTGGTGCTACTTGGCGAACCTTCGCCCGCTCTTCAGCGAACCAAGCCCGGAATTGATTTCCCATCGAATGAACGGCAACGGCTTCTTCATCACGCGCGATGCCGCCGATAAGACGCCCGAAGGTCCGCCGTTCTACTTCTCGCCGTTGGTTTGCGATTACGATTGCATATCAGGTCACGCGCGGCATTTCCCCGTACTCTTAGCCCCCGATCATACGGGCAAGAAGCCGCACCGACAAAAATCATTCATTGCCGACCTGGCGGCAGCGGACCGTCAACTCCTGGTTGGAGGAGTTGCTTCTGCGCGCGCCAATGTCTCACCGGCGGCCCGCGCCTACTTGGCGTCTGTTGGCATCCATGACTTGGTGTCATACGCCGAAGCTTCCATCATCTGGCTTCATGCGCTGGCCGTGGGATATAGCCCCGCGTACCTGGCCGAAAACGCCGACGGTATCCGGCGCGATTGGCCGCGCATTCCTCTGCCCGACACAACAAAGGCGCTGGAAGCCTCCGCCGCGTTGGGGCGGCAACTGGCGGCGCTGCTCGACACCGAAGCGGACGTATCAGGCGTCACGTCCGGGAAGGTAGAGCCAGTCTTCCGAACCGTGGGGGTGCTGACGAAGGCAGGCGGCGGCGCGCTGGACCCCGGCGCGGGCGATCTGGCCGTTACCGCCGGTTGGGGACACGCGGGCAAAGAAGGCGTGACGATGCCTGGCAAGGGGCGAATCGTGCAGCGCCCCTATGACAAAGAAGAGCGCGAAGCATTGAACAACGCCGCCGAAGCGCGCAGGCTTTCACAGAGGCAAGTCTTGAACCTACTCGGTTCCGGCACCTGTGACGTGTACTTGAATGACAAGGCGTACTGGAAGAACATCCCCGCGAACGTGTGGGAGTATTACATCGGCGGGTATCAGGTTATCAAGAAGTGGCTGAGTTACCGCGAACAGGGACTATTGAAGCGGGCATTGACTGCCGACGAAGCCCGCGAAGTAACCGGCATGGCCCGCCGCCTGACCCGGATTGTCCTTCTGCAACCGACGCTGGACGCGAACTATCAGCTTGCGGCCAAACACGCCTACGCCTGGCCAAAGACGGCGGAAGCGCGGGCGAAGGCATGAGCAAGGAAGATAGGCGTCAAGGCATAATCGAAGACAAACCAGACACCCACTCTTGATGAAGGAGGCACAACTCATGCGTAGCATGGCTTTTGTCGCATTCGCCCTGCTGTTCCTGAACGGATGTACGTTCTATTGCTTGGACGGCAACGGGCCGCGCAGCAAGAAGGAATTCCAGAATGTTCTCCGCAACATAAGTCCGGCAGTCATTGAGAAATTGAAGTACGATGCCCAGAATGGCGGGACCTTCGGCAACTTGACCTTTACCGGACGCGGTGAGGTGAAAGGCTATACCGTGCATGGGCCTTGGAACCTCTGGTGGCCCGCCTTGATCGGTCCCTATGATACAGCGATGTACTACGAGCCTCTTTCGGAATGGCGGGACGACAAGAGGGAACTTGTAGCGGACTCAGAGACCTTCGGAATGCTTCTTGGACAGATCACCCTTGGAGGCGAAACCCATTATGATGTTGAGACAGGACAGGCCCTTGCAGTCGAAAAGTTCTTCTTCTTCACGCCGTTGATCATCTACCATTCTTCCACCACCCCGCGGGACGGCGTGGTTCTGCCCCTGCACCCCAAAGAGGCGATACCGGAGGACCTCAAGTACAACCAGCAGTCGGCCCTGTGCATTGGGTCGGGGGTTCTTGCAGCCGGTGTGAAGAATGGGCGGGCGTACATGCAGATTGCATGGATTCCGATTCCTTTATGGAGGACATCTTACGGCGCGTCGTGAAGCCCGGCGCTTGCTGGACGAAGCGAAGGCCCTTGTTGAAGACGCCATTCTATCTCAAGGGGCGAAGGGGTAAAGGTACGGCGGCATAAGGTCATGCCTACTTCTTTCCGAAGAACCACACCAGCAGGCAGAGACCGAGGAAGGGCAGCAGCGCCCCCCAATAGAACGCCAACGTCACCCCCAGCAGCGTCAGCACATGCACCACGCCGTTGAATCCCCTGTGCCAGGCCACCGCCCCCAATCCCACCAGCAAGAGGAGCACAAGTATTGTCATCATCACCGTCCCTCCCGATTGAGATTGGAAGTATTATGCCACACGGGTCTGACAGTCGCCAGCCGCCTTCCGGTTATCAGTCCGGTTTGATATAGTGCGCCGGGGCGGATAGGCCGACGGGCCGAAAAGCTGAAACTCGCATAGCCTGCCGCCCGTTTTCTTCCCCCGCGAGCTTGCATGAGCGAGGATGCAACATGCCGAAAGCTTCCCCCAGGGAGTCCGCTGAAGCGGAGTTCTGGAATCGTATCGGTGGGCCGGAGAATTACCCAAACTTGACTGCCACGGATCTGTTCAGAGTCTTGAGCTTCTGGCGGGCCATGCCCAACCGAGCGGGGCTGGCGCTGTTGGAACAGCATCCCCGGATGCGTTTCAATGATGTAACGGCATTGGGTGGGAACGCCTGCCAATTGCTCGTGCGCGCCGCCGAAGACAGGGGCTTGAACTCTACGCGAATCCAGAAAGCCCACGCCATAGGCGTT
>Ga0114951_10000843_pt1 | contig 40829 bp, 37 predicted proteins | sample AM7aDNAmetaG_FD_88677 | JGI IMG/M metagenome (GOLD analysis project Ga0114951, IMG submission 88677) | Freshwater microbial communities from Finland to study Microbial Dark Matter (Phase II) - AM7a DNA metaG | ecosystem: Environmental > Aquatic > Freshwater > Lake | place: Finland: Lake Alinen... | reverse complement strand
TGAATTACATACCGGGCATTTTTTTTGAGTGACATATTCGTGGCATTTTAATGAGTAGTTAATTTACCGCTTTAGTATGCCACAAACTGATAATTTTAGCCTCCCATATTTTTAATTAAGCCTCAATTTTTGAGCAAAAAAAGACCGCTGGCGCAAGTATGAAGTGAGAAGTCACTCCAATGCTTGAACCAACGGTCACTGCACGAGGGCAGTTGAGCACTATGCGCATTGTTCCTCCGTATTTATTGCAGGGTTTTAAGGAAATTAGCCACCACACTAACATATTCCTCTTTAGGAATATATTTAAAGGTTGGCGATAGACTAAGTATGCACAATACATCTTCTGAACTTAGCGTATTGTGAGTGTCTAAAAAAGTTGCAGAGACATCCGGTTCTTCTTTAAACAAAATTTTTCCAGAAGGAAGAATTTCTGCTATTGGTATAAATTGCATATAAAACCTCCTTATAAAAAGAAAAGCACAATAAATCCACTGGGAATTCTGCGCCTTTAATTGACAAGGAACCAACTAACCTATCCCTTATCGCTTCTATTACACCCATTATATCACGTTTTAAACAAAAAAGCAAGCCCCGAGGTGGGGCTTGGCTTATTTAAAGCAAGATAAATTTTTTAGATCAAGAATTTCTTCTTATTTTCGCTTAGATTAGTGAAATTATCCAATTCTTCCACTAATTTGTTACTAGTAGATTCTCCGAAGGCCATCCCTTCCACGCGGCAGCCGGTGGTGGATTGGATGTATTTGACCAAGGGAATGTAGTCGCCGTCGCCGGAAATGAGCACAATGGCATCCAAAGATTTAGACATCTTAATGGCATCCACGGCAATTCCCACGTCCCAGTCACCTTTCTTGGCACCGCCGGGAAAAATCTGCAAGTCCTTAGTCTTAACTTCATAGCCGACCTTCTCCAGTGCTTCAAAGAATTTTTCTTCCTGGCCTTCTTGAGTCTTGATGCCATAAGCAATGGCCCGAATAAGCTTACGATCACTCACACATTCTTTCAAAATAGCACCAAAATTAACTTTTTTGCCATAGAGCACCTTGGCTGAATAATAGAGATTTTGGATATCGACAAGCACGCCGACTCTTTGTTCTTTATAAATAGACAAATTTTTGATATTAACCTTTTAAGCCTAGCTTCTTAATCACCGCCTTGAAAGCTTTTTCATTGGTCTTTTTCAAATATCCCATTAATTTCTTTCGTTTGGACACCATCTTTAAAAGTCCTCGTCTGGAATGGAAATCCTTGGCGTTCTTTTTCAAGTGAGCGGTCAGTTTCTTGATGCGTTCAGTGAAGAGCGCGATCTGATACTCCGGTGAACCAGTGTCTTTCTCGTGGCGCACCACGTCTTTAGTTACTTTCTCTTTCTGCTTGGCATTGAGAGCCATACGTTTTTTCGGCCAAACACTCGTTCCCGGGAATTCCCCCATCAGGAAAAACCAATGTTGGCTATTAGAATTATTATATATCTAGTTTACAATAGATAAGTTATTTTGTCCAGTCGGGATATTTTTCTGGTTTGGTCTTTTGATTAGCGGCCTTTTTATTCTCCAAAATCTTTCTCACCTCCCGATCAAAATCGGAAATATAATTTTCATCCTGTTTTTTGCGATATTTTTCATATTCTTCTTCCGCCAAAGCGACTGCCACCTCATGACTAACCTTCCCAAAATCTTGCAAAATCGTATTCTCGCTAAATCTCAAAAAGCTGTCTAATTTTTTAACCCAGTCTTTCATATACATTATCTTTCCTTTGCGCGCCTGACTTTCCGCAAATACCAAATACATTTCAACTATTCTATTTAATTCGTCCAGCTCTTTTTCATTCAAATAATTTTTAGCAATTATAACATCCGTTTCTCTAATCCTACCCTTGGGAGAGTTCTTCCAAGCCGTCAATCCCATATTTGGTTTTACGCTACTCACTCTTTCGGATATAATTTCCGCAGCAGTTCTGCCAGTGATGGCAAAGTGGAGCTTATTTTGGACGGTCGCAAAAAAATCCTTGGTAATGTCACTATTTGAAGAATAATCAGCACTACACTGGGCATATATATCAGTAATTTTTTGATACATTCGCCTTTCACTGGAACGAATGTCTCTGATTCTAGCTAATTGCTCTTCAAAATAATCATGGCCAAAAATCGTATCGGGATTTTTTAATCGTTCGTCATCCATTGTGAAACCTTTGATGATATATTCTTTCAATCTTTCCGTTGCCCAAATGCGAAACTGTGTTGCTTGTGAGCTATTCACGCGATAACCGACAGAAATAATGGCGTCTAGATTATAAAATTTTGTTTTGTAGTTTTTACCGTCCGAAGCAGTTATTTCCAAAATGGAAATAACTGAATTTTCATCCAGCTCCCCGCTTTCAAATATATTTGTTAAATGTTTATTGACAGCGGGAATACCAACATCAAAAAGCTCGGCTATTCTTTTTTGCGTAAGCCAAATATTTTCATCCTTCAAAAATATTTCCACTTTCACCTTTCCATTAGGCGTAGTATAGAGTAAAAATTCCGTAAAACTATTTTGCTTAATTGTTTTTTTTGGCATAGATTTTCTTTGTATTTATTATAATGTTACTATATCATCCCTATGTTTTTTATGCAAACTCCAAAAATTTAATAAAAAATAAACCCCATCATTGCATTGCAATAATGGGGCTTGAATTTGAACCCAAGTGTTTCGTCAGCTTTTTTAACGTGGGCTTCCTCCACTTTTACGTCCGTTATACACTCAAAGCCGGACGGCATATATTATCTTGAATGCACAGAGTATGGCTTACCCTGCAAATCCAAGTAAGAAGAGTATGTCGCAAACTTTACTTCTCTTCTTGCCATGGCAAGAAGATGGTCTAAATTTTTCCCGACGAAATCCATTTCATCGGGTAGACATTTCTTGGTCTTCTCTATTGCAGCTTCAAGGATTTCAATAAAATCCTCAAAGTTTTCATCAATTTTCACGCTGGAGAACATCGCTCCGGTTCTTCCTGGGTATATAGTACCCTCATTAGAGGGGGTATAGTGGTTAATATACCACCCTCCTTCAGCTACTCTATAGGTGATGTGAGAATGCTTCGGAAAACTGAACCTCATTCCCCCGTGAACATAGCATGATATTAAATTTGCTACAGCCGCAGAAATCCTTTTCCAATCCGTGAAATATGCCATGACTTTTCCCTCCATGGGAATTGTTGCTATTGAGTTTTTAAAGTTCTTCAAGTCTCGAAACTATTTCTTAACTTGACTATGTACTATAGCACAAAAAAAGAATCTTGTCACCACAAATGCCTAGAATAATAATCCGCCATTTGCGCTCAGTTAAAAAAGGCTTTATATGTTGACTTTTTCAGTGCATATGCTATAATAAAAGTGTTGTCATTTTTAATAACACTATCTAAAAATATGCTCTATAAACAATTGGAAGACGCGGGACTCAATGAAACCGAAGCTAAAATATACATAGCTACTTTGGAGCTGGGAGAAACCTCGGTCAGCCGCATTGCCACTAAATCCGGCATCAAAAGGACAACAGTCTATCTTTCCATGGAGAATTTGATGAAAAAGGGTTTGATGAGCGCCATCAAAAAAGATGGCAAAATCAACTATTTTGCCGAAGATCCGCGTAATCTTGAGCAAATCATGGAGGAACGCAAAAAACGCATCGCGAAACTGATGCCACAACTTCTGTCTTTCACCAATCTCATCGACAGAAAACCAACCATCCGCTATTTTGAAGAAACAGCCGGCATCAAAGAAGTTTTAAAAGATGTGCTTAATTATCCTAAAAATGAAGCTTGTATTATGTATTCCGATTCATACATTACCGATTTTGAAACCAGCTTTTTTTCTGATTATTATATTCCGGAAAGGATCAAGAAAAGAATTTTTGTCAGAAAGCTCTTGACTCAGAGTGAAAAACTCAGCGATATAGACAAAACCGATGCTAGTCTCTTGCAAAAAACCAGATTTCTGCCCAAGGAAACTTTCAATATGGAAATTGAAATCCTGCTTTATGGCAATAACAAAGTAGGCATGATTTCTTTCGAAGAAAAAATCGCTCTGATCATCGAAAGTCAAAAAATCCACTCTAGTTTGAAAAGTATCTTTGAAACAATGTGGTCAATTGGGAAAGAATAGAGAAGGCTACTATTGGAAAATACGACCAAAACGGTCGTATTTTTTCGTCTGTGCTATAATGAGTAGATTATGGAAGAAATTTTGAAACAATTAAATGCGCCACAAAGAGAGGCAGTGACAACCACCGAGGGGCCGGTTTTGGTCATTGCCGGTGCGGGATCGGGCAAAACCCGGGCTCTCACCCACCGAGTGGCTTATTTGATCCAAGTGAAGGGCGTGCCGCCGACCGCAATTTTGGCGGTGACTTTCACCAATAAGGCCGCGGCGGAGATGAAAGAACGGATTGCCGCCCTACTCAGCGTGAGCATTTCCAAGAAGGCCTATCAAAACTATAACTTACCGGTCGTCGGGACTTTCCATTCAATCTGCGTGAAAATTTTGCGCCGAGACATTGAAAAACTCGGCTATAAAGCCAGCTTCACCATCTTTGATGACCAAGATCAATTGTCACTGGTGAAAAAAGTGATGAAAGAATTGGCCATCAATCCTGACCAATTCAAGCCACGCGCCATGCTTTCCGCTATTTCTAAAGCGAAAAATGACATGCAGGATGTGAAAAATTTTGTAGCTAGCGTGGGCGGCTATTGGGAAGAAATGGTGGCCAAAGTTTATACTGCTTATCAACAACGACTAAAGGAACAGGACGCGGTCGATTTTGATGACATTCTAATGTTAGTGGTGAAACTGCTGCAAACTTTTCCAGAAGTATTGGAAAGATATCAAAACATCTTTCACTACATCATGGTGGATGAATACCAAGATACGAACAAAGCGCAATATACCATCATCAAATTACTCAGTCAGAAATATGGCAACGTGTGTGTCGTAGGCGATGATTGGCAAGGCATCTATTCTTGGCGCGGCGCCAATATCCAGAATATTTTGGATTTTGAAAAAGATTATCCGGCGGCGCGCGTCATCAAATTGGAACAAAACTACCGTTCGACGCAAACCATCTTGGACGCAGCCTATAGCGTCATTTCCAAAAATACCAACCGGAAGGACAAAAAAATCTGGACGGAGAATAAAGGTGGTCACCTAGTGACCAGTTATGAGGCCGACAACGAAAGACGCGAAGCGGAATTTATCATCTCCGAAATTGAAAAATTAAAAAGAGAAAAGGATTTTAGTTTCTCTGATTTTGTAGTTTTGTACCGGACTAATGCTCAGTCGCGCATTATCGAAGAAGCTATGTTGGGGGCTGGGCTTCCCTACCGCATTATTGGCGGCGTGAAATTCTATCAACGCAAAGAAGTGAAAGACATCATTTCCTATTTGCGACTTATCCAGAATTTCAATGATGGCGTGGCGCTGGAGAGAATAATCAATGAACCGAAGCGCGGTATCGGAGCGGCCACTCTCGGCAAATGGACAACGGCGGCCAGGGAAAACGGCCTCAACGCGGTTGATTTTGGACTGCAGTTAGCTCGCTACGGCTTAGCAGTAGCAAAATCCAAAGCAGATGCCATTGCTAAGTTTGCCGAGTTTATAAAACGGATGGCGGACGTACGCGACAAATTGATCCTGACTGACCTGATCCAAAAAGTTTTTATCGAATCAGGTTTTGAAAAACAACTATTGGACGGCACAGAAGAGGGCGAGACGCGGCATGAAAATGTGCGTGAACTTTTGACAGTAGCCAAAAAATATGATGAGTTTGAAAATGAAGAAGGCTTAAAGTTATTTTTAGAAGAAGTGGCGCTGATCGCGGACACAGATAACGTTGATCAACAGAAGGAAGCGGTGCATCTTATGACCTTGCACAGCGCCAAGGGCTTAGAGTTTCGCATCATTTTCATCGCCGGCTTGGAAGAAGGAATCCTACCGCATTCCAGGAGCATGCTTGACGCCAGCGAGATGGAAGAAGAAAGAAGACTGATGTATGTCGGCATCACGCGCGCCAAAGAAAAAGTTTACTTGCTTTTCACCGGCGAGAGGAATATTTTCGGCACCACTCAAGTCAACGCCCCGTCACGCTTCTTAGATGACATTCCGGCAGCACTGATAGAACAATATGAAGCGAAGGTTATAAATTATGTTGAAAAAAAAATAGCTACGCCTAGATTTGTCATCCATAATTCCAAATTCAAAGATGGAGACCGCGTACAACACGCCCTTTTCGGCAACGGCCTGATCGTGGCGACCCAAGGCAATATAATTACAGTAGCTTTCAGCGGAGCCGGTCTGAAAAAACTGGATGTAACAATTGCACCCTTGAAAAAAAAATAGCCATCTCGAAATAAAACAAAAAGAGCCTAGAAATAATCTAGGCTCTTTTAAATTCTTCGAAATTTAGTAGATGTATCCTTTGATCACGCGTTCGTTTATATCTACTTGACGGAAATCTTTTTTGCCCCAAGATTCATAGTTCATTTCGGAAACTGTCATGGTACCGCCAGATACTTTCTCCACGATGGCCACGTGCCCCCACCATGATTCAGAGGTCACCATAATTGCTCCGGGTCTTGGGGTGCGTCCGGTAGCATATCCAGCCGCCTTAGCATGGTAGAGCCAAGTACCGGCGTTTCCGCCCCAAGGGACATATCTTTTTTGCGCCACGTACCAAGTACAATAACCGTACGGGAAAGAATGTCCGGCACCTGGTTTTCCGCCCAAAGTGTTGCCACCGGTGGGCTCGAATGACTCATAAGGACGCGGAGCAATTCCCAATGGAGCAGCCACTGGTTTTGGCGCAGTAATTTCTTTTTGCCCATCAGGAATGACAATATCTTGACCGACAGTCAACTCTCCATTGGCCGGTAAGTTATTGAAGGAAATGATTTTCTCTCGGTCGGCTTTATATTTGGCGGCAACGCTGTCTATAGTATCACCTGTTCTGACTGTGTAGGTCAGACCGGAAACTGGCAAGATGAATATCTTATCGCCTGGCATGATGGAATCGACATTATCCAATTCGTTGGACCATAAGATTGTGTTGACGCTAATATGGTTGGCGGCGGCGATACTGCCGATAGTATCCCCTTGCTTAACTTCATAGATGACCACCCCACCATCTTCCTCAGGATCTTTTCGCACCGGACTAGTTTCGGCCACTAAGGATTGCCCTTGAATGATAAGCGGCGTAAGTTCACTGTTTTTCCCAGCAGAAACTGGGTCAGGCACAGTTTTAGCTTCTGCCAAATGAGCCAACGCAATGTTGCTTTCGGTTGTTGCTTTAGCAGAGAACGTATCTTTTATCGGACTGCCATTGTTTTCAGTGGCTCCAAAGTAACCGAATAAAAAACCGCTCGACTCTCGCCCGGCGGCCAAGTTGGTCGCAGAAACCAAAAACGCACTGCTAATAACCACGATAAACGCGGAATAATTTCTGAATATATGCAGAACTTTGATGGTTCGGCGTTCTTTAACGAAAGTCACAAGACATTTCTGCTTGTGATGGATCAAATTGCGCAAGAGAAGTAGTTTCTCAGGCTGTAGATATTTTTTTATAACTGACACTATTAGTTTACTAATAGAGAAGACCTTTCTTGTGGTTTTGGGAATAAATCGCTGCTCCAAAAAATCGTAAATGAGCAATCTTGTCGCCTAAAACCCTAATTTTTAACTTAAAAGAAGTATATCTTATCAGAGACTCCTTGTCAAACAAAGTTTTGCCCCGCCATGTTTTCATCCGGACGACTTTGCTGTACAATAATCTTAAGGACGTCGCATAATATCTTTCAATAAACAGAACTTTGTGGAAATAAAAGAGTTGAAAAATCAGTTTTTAGAATACTTGGAAATTGAACGCAATCGCGCCCCTAAAACCGTGGAGAATTATGGACGCCATTTGGAAAAATTTCTAGCTTGGGCTAAAATTCGCTCAGCTAGTCAGATTGACGACTCCCTTATCCGCAATTTCAGACTGTACCTCAATCGCTTGCAAGATGAAAAAGGCCAGGGATTGAAAAAAGCCACCCAGAATTATTATATAATAGTCGTGCGCAGCTTCTTGAAGTATTTGGCCAAAAGGGACATTAAAACACTCCAGGCCGAGAAGGTGGAAATCGGGCGTACACCGGAACGAGAAGTGGAATTTTTGGAAGAGCATGAAGTTACGCAAATCTTGGAAGCGGCCTCGGGCTTGAGTTTCCAGGCCCTGCGCGACCGCTCTATTATGGAATTGTTATTTTCAGCCGGGTTACGCGTCTCCGAACTGGTGAGCATCAATCGGGAAAAGCTGAATTTTAAGAGTAGAGAACTTTCTGTGCGAGGCAAAGGGGGCAAGATTCGCGTGGTTTTTGTCTCGCAAACAGCGGCCACCTCTTTGAAAAAATATCTGGAAACACGCACTGACGTCGACCCGGCTTTATTTATCCGTGATGTCCAGGGATTGAAAAAACTCAACGCTGCCAAAAATAACGACGATTTGCGCCTGACCCCCCGCTCAATCCAGCGCATTGTGAAACAATACGCGCTGAAAGCGGGCATCGTAAAAAACGTTCACCCACACACTTTGCGCCATTCTTTCGCCACCGACCTCATAATGAATGGCGCGGATATCCGCTCAGTTCAAGAGATGCTGGGACATTCTTCGATAACAACTACGCAGATCTATACGCATGTCACCAACCCACACCTCAAAGAAGTCCACCAAGCTTTCCACGCCAGACGAAGAAAATCCTCAAAGATTGACTAAAGAGGCTTTTTGAAATAGTATAAATTATGTAGTTTAGATAAATTTGGGTCTGTAGCTCAGTTGGTTAGAGCGCTACATTGACATTGTAGAGGTCTGCAGTTCGAGTCTGCACAGACCCACCCAAAGCTCGGGACCATAGCTCAGTGGTAGAGCGCGCGACTCATAATCGCTTGGTCGCTGGTTCGATCCCAGCTGGTCCCACAGCATGAGAGTCGGGAGACTATTCGCTTAGTTCCATGGCCAACTCCATTCAAAACAAAAACCATCGCTGCAGATGGTTTTTGTTTTGACTTCGTTGAAATAATTTTCATTCCCCTTCTGAGTTGATAGTTGGCATTGGTTTAGCGATAGTTTCCAATTCGATGACTGGTGAAGATACGATTTCTTTTTCTTGCGGCGCAGCGATTTCATGGAAAAAAAGCAGCCACGCCGCCTGCGAAAAAGCTTCCATAAAACTACGCAGATAGATGAAGAAAACGGCTAGCAATATAAGTCCGCTGCCGCCGGCTATTTCCGCGCCGATTTTCCCGAACAAAATAAACAGCAGTAAGCCAAGCGGAAGAATGACCAAGGCAATTGGGATAAGCGCCAAGATGATCACGAAGAAAGCCAGCATATTTATAGCAATGGAAAAGATAGCCATAATGAGACTGGTAGGAATATTTTTGCGAAAAAGATTATAGGCGCTTTCTATGGCTGCCCATGATTTCAGCCCGCCTAAAATAGCATACAGATAACCAAATATACGTAAATAAGCGACCAGAATGACCAGTGGAGCAAAGATTAACGCGGCCAAGATAGCCACGATAGCCCCCAAAACATAATTATGGGTCAGGAAAAGAAAGACTACCGGAGGAACCAGAATGAGAAGAATGGCTAAAATGAAAAAGCCGGAAAAAAGCGCGATAAAAAATGTTTTCCAAAAATATTTTTTACCCTCGGCTACGCCGGCCTTAAGATTAGTCATCTTATTTTTTTGTAATTTATCCAGCGAGCTGATGAGTGCTCCCCGAGAAATGATACCACAGACGGTGAGTATAATAGCCAGCACACCCAACATGAAAAGACCTATAGGAAGCCACTGGGGATGGGCGGATGAGAAATTTTCCAAAGTGGTCCAAGGCTTGGGATGTTCGCCATTAGAACCATTGTAGAAATAATTGAAACCACTGAAATTGGAAAGCATCACAAAAAAACCGAACCACCCCAGATAGCGATTTTTCCAGGTCAGCGAAAAAGCTTTTCCCATTATCTTAAAGTAGGGGATCTCATGCACGCTTTTTGACATATTTTTGAACTTAAACTTTTTCTGTCGCGACTTCTGTTTTCTTTACAATGCCCACAAGCGCATTATATTCATCTTGTTCAATAGTTTCTTTTTCCAAAAGAGTCTCGGCAATTTTTCTCAACGTTTCCTTTTTCTCGGTGAGCAGCTTTTCCGTCACTTGGTAGGCGTTTTCAATAAAGAGGGTGATTTGCTTGTCGATTTCTTCGGCCGTTTTTTCCGAATAATTTTTTTCCTCATGGATGTCTCGGCCGAGAAAAACCATCTCATCCTTGTGACCGAAAGTGCGCGGACCAAGCTCGCTCATCCCATATCTTGTGACTAATCCTCTAGCCATGGCTGTAGCCCGATCCAAATCATTGGAAGCGCCGGTCGTCACGACACCAAAAGTCAGTTTTTCGCTGATGTAGCCGCCCAAAAGCACAGAAAGTTCGTCCAAGAAATAGTTCTTGGAGTGCAACGTCTTATCCTTTTCGGGCGCGCTGAAAGTGTAGCCACCGGCACTTCCCCGCGAGATGATGGACACTTTCTGCACCGGGTCGGCATTTTTTAGGCTAGTGGCCAAAAGAGCATGACCCGCTTCATGATAGGCAATGATTTTCTTTTCCTCTTCATCGATGCGGCGGCTTTTCCTTTCCGGTCCCAGGACCACCTTCTCAATCGCTTCTGTCAATTCCCCCTGGGTGATTTCTTTTTGATTGCGACGCGCCGCCAAAATTGCCCCTTCATTCAAGAGATTAGACAGATCCGCACCGGAAAAGCCGGGGGTTCTTTGCGCAATACGCCGCAAATCAGTATCTTTGGCCAAAGGTTTATTCTTAGAATGCAGTTTTAAAATTTCCACTCGCTCTTCAATATCCGGCAAATCCATCATCACGCGGCGATCAAACCGTCCCGGACGAAGCAAAGCGGGATCAAGCACGTCCGGTCGATTGGTAGCCGCAATAATAATGACATTGGTGGTAGTGTCGAAACCATCCATTTCCACCAGAATCTGATTCAAGGTCTGTTCGCGCTCATCATGCCCGCCGCCTAGTCCGGCGCCACGATGACGTCCCACCGCATCAATTTCATCAATGAAAATAATGGCTGGCGCATTTTTTTTGGCTTGCTTAAAAAGATCGCGCACGCGGGAAGCTCCCACCCCCACAAACATTTCCACAAATTCTGAGCCGCTGATATTGAAAAATGGCACATTGGCTTCGCCGGCCACCGCCTTGGAAATGAGCGTCTTGCCGGTACCAGGCGAACCAAGCAAAAGCACACCTTTTGGAATCTTCGCCCCCAGGTTCAGAAATTTTTTCGGACTTTTCAAAAATTCCACGATTTCATAAAGTTCTTCTTTGGCCTCTTTGGAACCAGCTACATCTTTAAAGGTGACTTTCTGGTTTTTATTCTTGGGGTCAATCATGCGAGCGCGTGACATGCCAAATGACATGGCTTGGTTATTGCCTTTTTGAGCTTGTTTAAGCATAAACCAGATAAAGGCCCCAATTAAAATAAGCGGCAAGAGGAAAGGCAAGATGTTTTCCAGCCAAAAACTAGCCGAAGACGGGCTTTTGATATCAATGTTCACGCCCTGGATCTTAGCCGCGTCTACTCCATAGTTTTTTAGCGTTTCAGTCAGGCTGGCCCCTGTTTCTTTGGTGGTTTTTTCAATTGTGCCGTCATTTAGCGTCGTTTGCAGATTATCCGCGTCCACCTGGATGGTTTTGACTTTTCCGTCAGTGATTTGCTTGGCTAAATCAGACAGCGAAGTCGCTACCGGCGGCTTTTGTGGAGTACTATAGAGAATGAAAATGCCCGAAATCAGAAGAAAAACTAAAAAGACGACTCCAATGTTTTTGAATAATTTTTGCATGATTGTTTAATTTATGATTATATTTTGCACGATATTTCCAGTTTATCACCTTTTCGCTTTATCTTCAATCCTTTTAGTGTTACAACTTGACTTTTGCTTTTCGTGCTTTTCATGATTTTTAGGATTTCTTCGATATGCGCCGCTTCGATATCCTTAAGATTGTCTTTGGCTTCCAGGAGGGCGTTGCGCAGAACCTGCTTTTGGATAGCCGGGTGAAGACTGAGCAATTTTGTCACCTTCAAATCTGCTTTTTTCAACCAAGCAGCCCTGGCTGATTCAATGATAAAGGCATAGTCCGTCGCGACGGATTGGGTCGCATCAAAAAGAGTTTCCTTGATGCGTGGGTTGAAATCTTTTTCCAGATAAGGAATTAACCCATTTCTAATCTTATTTCTTAAGAAGTCGTTTTGCAGATTAGTTTTATCAATGCGATAGATTAATTTGTTTTCCTTGAGATAATTAATAATCTCTGCACGTGGCGTTGCCAAAAGTGGCCGGACAAGAAGATTATTTTTAAATTGCATAGAGGCCATCCCTTGCAGCCCGGCGCCACGAATGATACGCAGCAAAAATGTTTCCGCCTGATCGTCGGCATTATGTGCCACCGCAATTAAATCGAATTTATTTTTTTGGCGCAGCTCTTCAAAAAAAGCATACCGCAAATCGCGCAAAGCATTCTCTGAAAGAGAATTGCCCCCTCCCCTGTACTCAGGGGAGGTGTCCCGTAATCGGGACGGAGGGGTTGTGAATGCATTCAGCACAGCAATCTCCATCCCATATTTCTCCCCCAACTCTCTCACCAATTTCTCATCCTTGTCCGAATCTTTCCCGCGCAAACCATAATTCACATGCGCGATGAGAATTTCCAAAGAATATTTTTTTTGCAGCTTGAAAAAAACATCCAGCATGCACACACTATCCGGCCCGCCAGAAACAGCGAGAATGATTTTGTCACCGCGCTTAAAAAGTTCGTTTTGAAAAATAGTGTTCTGAACTTTTTTAACTAGATTGGTCATTTTTTAAAACTTAAAAAACTATTCCCCTAACTCGTAGCCTTCTTTTCTGATAATACTAATGATATTTTCCACTGCCTCGTCTAATTTCCCCTGGGCATTAATAACTTTGAAATCATAAAAGTAAGCCTCATTGTCAATCTCGTATTTTGCATAATCTAATCTACTTTTCAGCTCCTCCTGGCTAATTTCAGGATTTCTGTGCAAGTGTCTTTTTTCTAAATTCTCCATCGAGTCTGGTAATAAGAATATTGTAGTTGCATTATATTCTTTCTTGAAGAATTTGGCTCCGGTTATGTCTGGGGTAATAATTATATTGTCACCACTTGCTATTTTCTTTTCTAGATCCGGCAGGTATGTTCCATAATATGTATTTTTATCTCTACTATTTTGATATTCTGGAATATTTCCTTTTTCAATTTCCTTAAAAAATTGTTCGTTATTCATAAAATAATAACTAACCGTATTTTTTTCTCCCGGTCGTGGTTCTCGCGTCGTGGCAGTTACCAGTTGCTTGAAAATTGGAAATCTCTTCCGAATTTCGTTAGTTATAGTATTCTCGCCGACTCCAGTTGGACCAGCTATAACTAATACTCTTTTATTTTTGTCCATAATATTTTAAGCGAAAAACCGCAAGCATCTTAAATCTTACGGTTTTTATTTTCGCAAAATTTAAAAGCTATTTTTTAGCCACTTTCTTAGCCTTCTTCTCTTTTGGTTCTTTCACTTCTTTCTTCTCAGCTGTTTTCTTTTCTTTCTTTTCTTTTTTATCCGGCGTAGCTTTAGCGGAGTCGGACGCCTCTTTCTTTTTAGCAACCTTTTCTTCTTCCACCTCTTCGGCTTTTGCCTCTTTTTTCGCTTCCGCTTTTTTGTCAGCGAGCACCAAGCCCATGCGATGTTCTCTTGGCTCAATAGACAGAATCTTCCAAGAATATTTTTCTCCAGTCTTCAACATTTCGTCGAGTGTGCGTCCTGGGTAAGCTTCTGACATTTCACTGATGTGAGCCAAGCCATGGATGTCTTTGTCGAGATAAACGAAAGCGCCGAAGTGATTAAGTTTGTTAACAGTCCCAGTCACGATGTCGCCAATAGTATATTTTTCCGCAATGACACTCCAAGGATCTTTTTGCAGAGCGCGGATGGACAGAGAAATCTTGTCGCCGTCAATGCCGATAATCTTAGCTTCCACCTTGTCCCCCACTTTCACGATTGCACGCGGGTCTTCAATAAGTTGCCAAGCCAATTCGGAAATGTGCACCAAACCTTCCATGCGACGACCTTCTTCTTTTCCAGGGGTAGCGGCCAGGGAAAATCTCACGAAAGCTCCAAAGTCCACGACGCCACTGATTTCACCGCTCACAGTGTCGCCCACGCTGAGAGATGAAATGACTTCCAAATCCTTTTCGCTCTGGGCTGCTTTTTCACTGGCAATCAGTTTTTGTGTTTCACGGTCAGCATCCAAGATCTTCACTTCCAATTCTTGGCCCACCAATTTCTTAAGTAAATTCAAAATCTTATTCTTATCGCCATCTTCCACGCGTGGATAATTCTTGCTGGAAAGTTGTGAGACGGGCAAAAATCCGGAAATACCGTTGATTTCCACCAATAGTCCTCCCTTATTCGCACTGAGCACCTTAGTGGAAACTTTGTCTTGCGTATCGCGTTTGCTTTCAATATCATCCCAGGCTTTTTCATAAGAAGCTTCCCGAATGGAAAGCTCGACGTAACCTTCTTCGTTTTCTAAATCAATAATGGTGGCTTGCACTTGGTCACCCAATTTCAATTTGCCGTTGCCCAGGCCATCCTTAATTTCTTTGCCCAAAACAACTCCCGTGCCAAAGGGCGCCAGATCAAGATAAATTTCATTGGAAGACACTTCAATCACTTCTCCAATAACAGTGTCACCGATTTCCGGGAAATGAAAAGTGCTGCCTGAGAGCAGTTGCTTCATGAGGGAGTCTTTTTGTGTATCAGTTTCACTCTTTTCCGCTTTTTTTACAGTCTTAGCTTTCGGTTTAACGGCTTTCTCCACCGGAGCAGCCACTTCGTCTTCGATCTTGTCCACTTCTTGCGCGAGCAAATTGTCTAAAATACTTGCCATATTATTACTTTGTCTAAAATCTGCGAATAAGCACCAAAAATCGCTTAAATAGTTAAAAATGCTTTATATCAGCCTATAAAAGGCTGTGGATAACTTTTTATAAAAATAAAAAATCCCTTAAAAAGGACCTTATTAAGAACTTATCAACAGTTTTAAGGCTGTTGCCCAAGGGATTAACCCATCCCCGATTCAGTTTTCTTAATAATTAACCTAACTTACTTCTATAATATACACGCCGAAAATGGATATGTCAAATTTTGGCAAAAAAAACAACCCACGCGACTTTCACAGAATTTTTCCTCCTTTTTCTGTGAGGTCGCGGGGTTGGAATTGTGAGTAAGCAGGCTAGTTGACAGCTATATATCCTATTGCTTCTTGATATTTCTGCCAACTGACCAGACCTTTTTGACGATAAAAATCAAAGAGGTCAGATACCGTCATTGACGCAAGTAGTGTATAGCCGGCCGCGGCCAATTCATCTTTGCCGCCTTGTTGACGATCAATCAAAACAACTATGCCGACCACGATTGCGCCTTGAGACTCAATGGCCTTAATAGCCTCAATCTTTGTTTCAGCTTTTGTCACCAAGTCATCTACCAGGAGCACCCGTTCTCCTTTTTTGTACTCAAAGCCGGGGAGTGGGACTATTTTTCTGAAACCGTCGTCGTTATCCCTTTTTTCTAGTCGGATGATGCGGAAATCGCCTTGACACAAGCTACTGTCGTAATACTGCAGCTTTTCAATTGCATCAACAATAGGATCAGCGGCTCTTGGTATCGCGGCAATGGCATCGAATACGAAGCCACTTTCGGAAATTGTTTCTAAGCTGCATTCTGCGATCATCAGATAATCCTCTTCGACCAGTGGCCCTGGCTTGGTAGGATTATCCTTGTTTCTCAGGTGAATAAAGAACGGTGAAAGCGGAGCCGATGGGTTTTTCTCATGCAATTTAAGCTTGAAAGCGCCAAACTTAAACGCGCCTTTTTCAAAAATTCTTACAGCAGCTCTTTCTTGCTTCGGTGTCAACATAATATACTCTCCTTTCTTATGAGGTTGTGAGGTTGAGGATGATTTTGGGCAATGTTACGCGGCAAAATCATATTTGAACGGATAAATAATACCAGCAGCTTTAACTTCTGGCGCTTGATAAGCCTTGAATTCAGCTTTGCGGAATGTGGCAACCGCCTTAAGGGTGAGTTTTTCGACATCGCTGATTTTTCCAGTCCCACCCTGTTGTTTCATCCAAACAAACATCATCCCTGTCTCATTGGTAAAAGTGGCTCCTTGTCCGTTCCACTCTCCCTCACGAATAAGTTCCAGCATGATGTTTTCAAACTTTCCGCCCTGATTGCCAAAGCCAGGCACCCACCAGGTACCAGTCGGAAAAAGAGCACGAATCTTACCGGTAGCTAAATGAGTGGATCCGACAACCATGCCAAAAGGAGAAAGTCCCTGGTGAATCAGCCCATAATGCTCGGCCCAGTGATTTACATCTTCAGCTACGCACTCTTCCAGCGTCTTTCCGCGTCCTTCAAGCAGTTTTTGCTGGTAGTGCGGACCGCTGTCGTTGGACGTTTTGCACAAGACGACAATACCTTTTCCTTTTTCACGCATCAGTTCGAGACCGCGCGCTGGAATAAAGTTTTTCTTCCGCACTTCATCCAAAAGCGCGACGTCTTTGCCCATGTACACGTTTATATTCATCGTGTCATAGGGCAAGAAAGAATGCTTGATTCCTAGTTTTTGTTCAAGGTCACCGATAAAGCGGTTAAGATATCCGATCATAGTGGCGCCAAGATCGCCTCGTTTGCAGTCGTGCTGGTAGACAATTCTGATGTTATGCTTTTTTTCGAGTTTGCGTACAAAATCAACAACGCGCATCATCATGAAATCGCCTACCGGACCCCACCCCTGGTAAACTCCGTCTTGGTCCTTGAATGTTCGCAGTCCACATTCCTCAACCCAGAATCGGATCCTTTTTTTGGTATAGACCTCGGCAGCAGCTAGTAACTCTGCCATGATCCGTATCTGAGTTCGATTTTTCAAAGTTGTCATGGTAAGAAGAGTTCTATAATACTCAAACTCTTCTCCCTTTTTGATACGTCCATATACGGCTCGGTTTTGCTCGAGTCCATCAAAAAGATGCGGACACGGGCCTGGTGCGAGAAGCGTTCCTTGCTCTCTCTGAGCAAGGGCCAATTCGATATGAGCGTGTGTTACAGTCATTGGGGGTAACTTTTCCATAGTGCTTTCCTCTCTTACGTTTCGCATGATTGCGTTGTGACATTTGCCACCCTTCTTATTTTGACAAATTTAACTAAATTTGTTTTTTGGAACGAACTATCCCCCGCCCCATGCGGAGTTTTTTATTGAGTTTAAGGTATAGGAAAAATAAGGTTTTGTCAAAGATTTTGCGGGCAAAATAAAACCTCAACGACCCTGTCTAACAGAAGCGTCTGTTAGGGGCTGTTGAGGTTATCTGGCGTAAAATTACGCTGAAGCCGGTTAGCTCCCCGTTTTATTCCGCATGTTTGCTGCAAAAGAGCATATCAGGAGGCAATTCGCTTGACTAGATCCATTAAGTCTTTTTCTGCATCCGCGACTGCCTGCTTTTTTTGAACAAGAACCACTGCCTTTTGAACGATTCGTTTTCGGCGCCATAACAACTCCTTACATTAAGGTTGATTGAAAAACAGCCAATACGCTTAAAAGGTGCTGCAAAAACTATTTCTAAATTAGCTTTATTTATAATCTTTGTCAAATCTCGACAACCCCTTTTTTTAATGCTAAGCTAAAATAGTTAAAACTATATAATTTTACCAAGCTAATTCTATGATTATTCAATACTACGGTCATTCTTGCTTTAAATTAACCACCAAACCGGAAGGTCGCGGACAAGGCGATGTGAATGTTTTTTTTGATCCTTTCGACAAATCCATTGGTCTGCGACCGCCACAAGGCAGTGCTGATTTAGTCTTAATAAGCCACCATCATCCGGATCACGACAATGCCGCTGCCATCAAAGGCGAACCAAGTATCATTGATATCCCGGGAGAATATAGCGTCAAGGGCGTGAACATCGTAGGCTTGTCTTCTTTTCATGATGAAAAGGGTGGTGAAGAAAGAGGTTTAAACACTATTTATATCCTAGAATCAGAAGATTTGCGCGTGTGTCATTTGGGAGATCTGGGCGCTGATCTCAGCGAAAAACAATATGAAGCCATTTCCGGCGTCGACATTCTGATGATTCCGGTCGGCGGAAACTACACTATTGATGGAGCTAGAGCGGCCAAAATGGTAAAGAAAATTGAACCGCGCGTGGTTATCCCCATGCATTTCAAAACGAAGGGTGTGACTGCCGACATCACGGATGAGAAAAGTTTTTGTGATGAAATCGGCAATTGTCCGACCGAGCGAGTGGCCAAATTGAATTTCAAGAAAAAAGACGCCGAGGACAAGAAAATGGAAGTGATTATTATGGGCATGGAATAGTTTTATGAATATTAATAAAAAAATCGAAGAGATTAGACAACAACCGGAACATGTCCGTCTGCGCTGGGCATGGGGCATGACCGCGGGTTTTATGGTGGTCATCATATTTATCTGGATCATCCTTCTGAAAAGCCAGACATTTACCTTGCCGCAGAATCTTACCTCGGGAGATCCTGGCTTTTCCTCTGATTTCAATCAGCAAAAAAAATCCATCAAGGACGCCGTAGGTGAATTAAAGAGCGCCGTGGATAAAGCCCCACAACAAGAGACAGCTCCAGTTGGAAACAATACACCAGCTACAAGCGAAGGATTTAAGGCGAATTAAAAAATTTAAATATCAAAATAAGTTTAGGCCTTACGCGGTTGCCTCGGTCAACTGCGTAAGTCCTAAAATAAATTGACCGGCGTAGCCTATATTATGATAGGCTGTTTTTCCGGATTATAATTCATATCTATGACCAAAGAAATCAAAAAAACAACGACTGAAGTTGAAACGGGAGAAGAAACGGCAGTGCGTCAAAATGTGAGATCGCAAGAAATCACCACCGAAATCCAGCAATCCTATTTGGATTATGCCATGAGTGTCATCGTTTCTCGTGCTTTGCCGGATGTGCGCGACGGCCTGAAACCGGTCCACCGTCGCATTCTCTATTCCATGTGGAACACGGGCCTCCGCGCCAACGCCAAATTCAGAAAATCAGCCACGGTGGTTGGAGAAGTGTTGGGCAAATATCATCCGCATGGCGACGTAGCCGTATATGATTCGATGGTGCGCATGGCCCAAGATTTTTCTTTGCGTTATCCTTTGGTGCGAGGTCAAGGAAACTTTGGCTCGATGGACGGCGACGGCGCCGCGGCTTATCGTTATACGGAAGCCAAGCTTTCCGCCATTGCGGAAGAAATGCTTATCGATATCGAGAAAAACACCGTGGATTTTGTGCCTAACTTTGACGGCCAGCACAAAGAGCCGACTGTCTTGCCTTCCGGCTTGCCACAACTGCTTCTGAACGGTTCGATGGGCATCGCCGTGGGCATGGCCACCAACATTCCTCCGCACAACATTACAGAAATAATCGACGGCGTTAATCAATTGATTGATAATCCCGAGGCGACCATCGAAGACCTGTGCGAATCAATCAAAGGACCTGACTTCCCGACCGGCGGCATTATTTATAATAAGAAAGATATTGTCGAGGCCTACAAGACTGGCCGCGGAAAAATTTTGACACGAGCCAAGGCGGAAGTAGTGGAAACCAAAGCGGGCGCCTTTCAGATTATCATTTCAGAAATGACTTACGCCACCAATAAATCCACTTTGATTGAAAAAATGGCGGACTTGGTGAACAGCGGCAAAATTGTCGGTATCCGTGATTTACGTGATGAATCCGATAAGGACGGCGTGCGTATCGTGGTGGATCTGAAGAAAGACGCTTATCCACAAAAAGTTTTAAACAAACTCTACGCGTTGACTGATTTACAAAAAAACTTCGGCGTGAATATGCTCGCCTTGGTCGGCGGTATCGAGCCACAAGTGCTCAACCTAAAAACCATTCTGGAAGAATACATCGCGCACCGAAAAATTGTCATCACGAGAAGAACCAAATTTGACCTGGACAAAGCCCGCGATCGAGCGCACATTTTGGAAGGCTTGAAAATTGCCCTGGATAATATTGACGCCGTCATCGAAACTATCAAAAAATCTCCCACCAAAGAAGAGGCGCATGTCAATTTGATGAAAAAATTCCGCTTGTCTGAACGCCAAACGACCGCCATTTTGGAGATGCGCTTACAAACCTTGGCCGGCTTGGAAAGAAAGAAAATCGAAGATGAATTAAAAGAAAAAATGCGCCTCATCGCTGAACTGGAAGCCATTCTAAAGAGCGAAAATAAAATCCTCAGCATTGTAAAAGACGAGCTAGGAAAAGTAAAAGAAAAATATGGCGACGAAAGAAAAACGAAAGTGGTCAAGGGTGGAATTTCTGAATTTAAACAAGAAGATTTAGTCCCCAATGAAGAGGCCATCATCACGATTTCCAAAGAAGGCTACGTCAAACGCATGAACCCAACCGTCTACAAAGTGCAAAATCGCGGCGGCAAAGGCGTGATTGGAGCCACCACCAAAGAAGGTGATGCTATTGAAAAAGTTTTGGGCATCATGACCCATGATAATCTCTTATTCTTCACCAATACCGGCAAAGTTTTCCAGACCAAGGCTTATGAAATTCCGGAATCATCCCGCACGGCTAAGGGACAGTCGGTCGTCAATTTCCTTTCTCTTTCCCAAGAAGAATCTGTCACGGCGGTTATCGCCTTCAATAAAGATGATCAATATAAATATTTGGTCATGACCACCGAAATGGGCACCGTGAAAAAAACCCAACTGGAAGAATTCGAAAATGTGCGACGCTCCGGCCTGATTTCCATCAACCTGGAAAAGGGCGATGCTCTGCGTTGGGTAGATGCTACCACTGGAGCAGATGAGTTGGTCATTACCACTTCTAACGGTCAAGCCATTCACTTTAAAGAAGCTGATGTCCGCCCGATGGGTCGCACGGCGGCTGGCGTACGCGGTATCAAACTAAAAAAAGATGATAAGGTGGTAGGCATGGATGTGCTTTTCAAAAACCAAAAAGGCAACCAGTTGCTCGTCATTTCTCAAAATGGCTATGGCAAAAGAACTGATCTAAAATCTTACAAAGTTCAAAAGCGCGGTGGCAGTGGTATCAAGACCGCCATGGTGACCACCAAGACTGGCAAGCTTATCGGCGCCACAGTCATCAATATGGACGCCCTTGACACTGACCTCATTCTCACTTCCGAGCAAGGCCAAATCATCCGCATCCCCCTGGCCAGCGTCTCTGTCCTTGGTCGCGCCACCCAAGGCGTCCGCGTCATGCGACCGCAACCGGGAGACAAAGTGTCTGCCAGCACAGTGCTTTAAATAATTCGGCCGTGAATTAAAAATAGACTATCCAATATGGATAGTCTATTTTTTATTATAAGATGACTAAATATGCCTTATACCAAACTGATTTAAGTGCACATTGCCGAGGCTTCACCTCTCGCTAGGCATAAGCGCTGTTGAGGTGAAGCCTCTGCGGAGAAGACCCTATTAATTAAGTTAATTTGGTATTATGCTAGGGAATGATAGTAACTATTATTCCCCGCCTAATCCTGCGATTACCCCGACAACTAGCCAAAAGAGTATTTGCCCTGGCCAGATATCCCAAAAATAATGATCAAAGAGCATAATAAAGATAAATCCCAGAAGAATCCCCTGAAAATAGACATAAATAGTTTTTGTTGACAAGTAATAATAATTATTGCATAATATATTGCGGCTTAGCTTGTCATCATTCGCTGTTTCATTCTGCTTCCTAGTGTTGTCCGGACAAGCCTCCTCCGGCCCACCACCAAATAAGCCTAAACCAATAGATTTCCCACAAACAAGCCTCCGTATTTTCAATTTTATCTTTTGGCCGCAAAAGTGACTCTTAGAAATAGAGTTCTGGCTCTCTATTGTTCCACGTGGAACAATAGAGAGTTTCTGTTTCTCAAAATGTTCCACGTGGAACATTTTGAGAAGGAATAAACCAAATAGAAAAAGGCCAAGGATACCTAGCTCGCTCCAGATCAAGATAAATACATTATGCACCGGCTGAAATTGCCACAATTCAATCGCATTTTTAGTGTATCGCGGCATATCAAGCACAAATTCTCCGGATCCCACTCCCCAAAAAACATTTTGCACAATCATTGCGTTTGAAATTTTCAAATAATATAGGCGTTCTCCTAATGATTTAAATAATAACGCATTAATATCGGGCTTAATTATGAACAACAAAGCCAGGGCAATAAGAACAATCAATATGCCTCTCCTGAATTGTTCCACGTGGAACAATTTGATTTTATCAGTTATCGGCTTGAGTGCGATAGTGCTACTTGGAATTGTTCCACGTGGAACAATAGGCTTATTTCTTGCTCTTAATAATTCTTTGACTATTTTTTTCAAATTGTTCCACGTGGAACAATTTGATTTTACCCCGATGAATGTAAGTGTCAATAATAAGCCCAGGCCTGCTGACTTAGAAAATGTAGCCAACAATGCTAACCCCTGTACGACCAATGCCCCATAAATAAGCCATAATTTCTTTAGTTCTACTTTTTGGGGCGAAAAGTAACTATCCGAAAGCGCCCTAGGAGCGTCTAATGTTCCACGTGGAACATTAGGTTGGTAGCCCTGGTTTAATTGCCCTACCATTGCTCCACAGGAAGAAAACGCCCCAGCGGCTTGGAATAAGGCGTGTTTTTTATATAGCATGGTCGCAACTATCGAAAACAATAAAAAACCACCCAAAATATTTGGGTGTGGGAACAATCCATAGGCACGGATATATTTATGGCCACTTAGGATAATTTTAGCCACACCTGGAATATCTGGGGATATAACGCTCTCTTTAAGCCAATACAGCCCAATTGAATGTTGGGCAATAAACTGCCCAATAGCTAAAATGGCCTGTAATGAGCCTAGCGCGATAATTAATGTTAAGAAATTGTTCCACGTGGAACAATTCGTCTTTGGTTGAATATTTTCACCAATTGTTCCACGTGGAACAATCGCTTGACATTCTGACCCTAATTGTTCCACGTGGAACAATGCTCTAGGAATAAATCTAAGTACTACATATAAATAGACTCCGTAAGCCTCCATTAGCTTAATAGATCTATATAAAGCGATCACTTGGTTTTGCGACCAAAAGATGGAGATAAAAGAAAATGCGGCTAATAGCAGGGGAATATACAAAATTGACCCACTTAAAATACTGGCACGAAGCCGTCTATATATTGACAAAGGCAAGACATTATTGCATAATAAAGAAAGTACTGTCAGTGCCAAAAATATATCAGAGATATATAGATATGCCCCGGCGTACTCATTAAACACGCCCCTAATTGGATAAAAAAACAAAACCTTGCGAACACCAAGAGGAAAAGTTAATAGAAATCCCAAGAAAAACCAAATATCTAATTGGTTTTTAATTTTGTTCCAGCAGCTAGAGATCGCTTCTTGCATAGCAGTCTTTATAATGATATTCCTATTATAAACTTAAATTGCGCAAATATCCATTGACCAGATGGATTAAATCGAATATGATTAGAATGTTGTTGAAAAATATCTGGGCCCTTAGCTCATCTGGTAGAGCGCATCCATGGCATGGATGAGGTGAGCGGTTCGAGTCCGCTAGGGTCCACCCATAATTTCAGAATGAGGTAGGAGGAGGTGACCCCGCCCGTGGCGGGGTAGAGTCTACGTTTTTTTTGGACGATTAGCTCAGTTGGTTAGAGCGTTCGATTCACATTCGAAAGGTCACTGGTTCGAGTCCAGTATCGTCCACCGTATAAATATCAGGTCGGGCCCATAGTTAAGTGGTACAACGCCGCATTCGCGTTGCGGAGGCGCGAGTTCGATTCTCGCTGGGTCCACAAATCAATCTATGGATCAAAATAAAAAAATTATTTTCTTTCCTGGCTGGATGTATTCTCCGGGATACTTTAAACTAGGTGAGGGGGTGGATATTTGGAGAAAAGAAGTGGATCTTGATAAATACGCGGAATATGGAATTATAGTTGGGCATAGTATGGGCGCGATAGTTGCGCTGAAACTGTGGAATATCCGTAAAAATAAAAAACTTATCTTAGTTAATCCGTTTTTGGGAAGAAGAAATTTTTCTAGAATTATTTTTGATTGGTTACTTTATGCGCTGAAGGAGGGCGCCTATACCAGAGAGAAAAGATTAAGCATAAAATATCTACTTAAAAATTTTAGAAAATTTTTTAATCTTGCAAAAGAAGATTATCTGAAAATATTAAACGAGATTCCAAAAGATAATATCAGCATATTGCATGGCGAGAAAGATCTGTTTTTATGCGGTAAAAATGAGTGTGATAAGTTGAGAGCGCTTGGTTTTGAGATTAAGGAAATCGCCCAGGCGGGTCATAATTGGCATGAGAATTTTGAAAAGGAAATAAAAAAAATGTCCTCATAGTTCAACGGATAGAACAAGGGACTCCTAAGCCCTAGATCCAAGTTCGATTCTTGGTGAGGACACAAATTGAAAACCGAATAAGCTATTTCTTTTGGCACTTCTTCAATTCTTCTCGTAAGCTGGCGGCATGCCGCTCAGTGTCTTTATTTAATCTTTGTAAGACATCTTTAACAGACGCTTCCGTGGGAATGAAAATTTCAAAGCATTTTTTTTCCAGCATGGATTGCTCCACGCGGAGAGCAATTTTGATAGCTTCCAGATGAATAGGGGTGTTATTCTCCGCTTCAATTATCTTCTCCGCTACAAAATCACTAATATATTTGATTATTCCGCGGGAAAAATTATTCTCTTCGAAATAAGCTTCGTCATGGCTCGTTTCTGCAAAAGCTCCGGCAATGGCCTTGGCGTGAGCGATTTCTTCTTGAGAGAGTTGCTCCCAAAAAGGAGCGTACTCCGGTAGGTTTTTAGCATACAAGCTATAAAGAAGACTAATATTAAGTTCATTTTCTTCAAAAAGCTTGATGATGGATTTTTTTGTTTCGGGCATATTTTTGCCTAAATATTAATATTTGAATTATAGCGCAAATTAGTAGAATACAAAAGCAAGAAGTCACCACGCATGCTTGCATAAAAAAATGTTTTTTTATATATTTAGAGAGTAGTTCACACCTTATAAACAGCCTTATCCACTTTTTACCTAGTTGCTTATCTTTTTTTATGATATACTTTTCTAAATGGTCCTTATTTAGCCTTGTTTTTCTTAAAAATCAATGACTCAACTAACAAATAACGAACTCTGGCAGGCGGCCCTAGGGGAAATAGAGCTTTCAATTTCTAAGGCCAATTTCATCACCTGGTTCAAAAACACCTCGATTCTTTCTATAAAAAATGGCCAAGTTACTATTGGGGTGCCCAATGGGTTTGCTAAGGAATGGCTGGAAAATAAGTATAATATCTATATTCTAAGGGCGCTCAAAAACATTCAAGATGACATCACCTCTGTGTCATGCACTATTGCCTCAAATCAGGAGCGTTCTTTTGTCATTAAGGAGCCCTCAGTCGATGCTGTCTTACATCCTAAAAAGATTATCCAATATACTGAAAAAAAGCCAGTGTTTAATCAAGAAGCCAATTTAAACCCGAAATATACCTTTGATAAATTTATTATTGGCGGCAGCAACGAACTAGCCCGCGCTGCGTGCTACGCCGTATCTCAAAATGTGGGTCGCATCTATAATCCGCTGTTTATTTATGGTGGGGTGGGCCTGGGAAAAACTCATCTCATCCAATCCATTGGCAATGAGATTCTAAAAAACAATCCCCAATTAAAAATAAAATATATCTCCTCAGAAAGATTCACTACCGAGCTGATTGACTCTATAAAAAACAGGAAAATTGATGAATTTAAGAGTGAATATCAACAAATAGACCTACTTATCATCGATGACATTCAATTTATTTCCGGCAAAGAAAAGACCCAGGAGGAATTTTTTCATATTTTCAATTCCCTCTATCAGAAAAATAAACAGATCGTCCTTACAAGCGATCGCCCGCCCAAAGCCATCCAAATCCTGGAGGAGCGGCTTCTTTCCCGCTTTGAAGGAGGGATGATTGCTGATATTTCTAAGCCTGATTTAGAAACTAGACTAGCCATCTTACACCAAAAATCAGCGGCTACTAATTTAAAAATAGATGCTGACGCCCTGGAGTTTATCGCGACTAATATAAAAAATAATGTCCGAGAATTAGAGGGAGCCTTAAATCGTGTTTCGGTTAGCGCTCAACTAACTAAAAAAGAGCTTACCCTAGCCTATACTAAGAAAATTTTATCTGATCTTCTTTCGAGTGGGAAAAGAAAGGGGATTACCCATAAACACATCTTTAAAGTTGTTTCTGATTTTTATGAAATAAATCAGGACGACTTAATCGCTAAAAACAGAAAAAAGGAAATTTCTAAGCCTCGCCAAGTGACAATGTTTCTTATGCGAAGCGAATTGCAGTATTCTTATCCTGGTATTGGGGATAAATTAGGTGGCCGAGATCACACTACCGCTCTTTATGCTTATGAAAAAATTTCCAAAGAACTCAAGACTGATGAAAAATTAAATGAAGAAATAACTCACCTCCGCGATCAGCTCTACTCTTTAAGTAGCTAGATATCCCTATTTCGTGAATAAGATGTGTATAACTCCTTAATATTCCTGTCTATATCCCTGCGATTAAGTCCCCAATATGGTTGTGTGTAAGGTGAGACTCGTTTCCAAAAGATAATTTATTTGTTTTTTATACCCGGGTCTAGGTTATTGTATCCTTATCACTATCCTCTTATTATTAACACTTTTTTTGTTTATAATAAGCCATTAAACTCACTTATCCCCAGAAATCAGTTTCTCTAATAATAACTAATACTATTATATAAATTAAATATAATAATAACTAATACTATATGAAATTAATTTGCACTCAAGAGAATTTAAAGAAAGCTATTTATAATTGTGAGCGAGCAGTAGCCAAAAGAAATACTTTACCCATATTGAATAATATTCTCTTCGAAACTAAGAAGGGAGGATTGAAATTATCGGCGACTAATTTGGAAATTGGTGTTTCTTCGCAAATTGGCGCTAAAATTGAAGAAGAAGGTAGGATAACGGTACCCGCTAGGTTGATTAGCGGACTTTCTAATAATTTATTGAATGGCGAAAATATAGCCCTAGAATCTGATGGTGATATATTAAAGATTGAAAATAAAACCAATAAAACATCCATTAAGGGTATTTCGGCGGGTGATTTTCCCTTGATTCCTTCTCGAAAAGGCGCGCATTTATTGGAACTAGAGGTGGCTGATTTTAAGAAAGCCACTACTAATGTATTAATGGCAGTAGCGATAAATGAAGCGCGGCAAGAACTGACAGGGGTTAATATTAGTTTAAAGACAGATGAGTTGCTTTTTGCAGCCACGGATAGTTTTCGCCTAGCTGAATATAAAATAAAATTAAAGGAAGATAGTATTAATAAGGAATTATATTTACCGTTTATAGAAAAACATGAAAATATTATTATTCCAGCTAGTACTTTGATGGAATTTAATCGAATGGTTACAGATGAGGATAATTTTAAAGTTAAAATAGCAATAGAGGAGGGGCAGATATTTTTCGAAATGAATAATATTGAGTTAGTCTCTCGTTTGATCGAGGGTAAATATCCGCAGTATGAATATATAATGCCCAAGGAATATAAAACGAGGATTGTGGGCGAGCGAAAAATTTTTCAACAAGCGCTTAAAACAGCAGGACTTTTTTCCTTGGGTGGATCTAATGAGATTACGCTTAAAATTGACGCTGAAACAAAAAATGTTTTTGTGCATGCCTCTAGCGCTGAAACCGGAGAAAATTCAGCAGAGCTCAAATTTGATATCACAGGGCCATCACAAGAAATAGTTTTTAATGTAAAATATCTTTTGGATGGAATCAATATTATATCCACAGATCAAGTGGCAATTTTTGCCAATAGTGAAGCTACGCCAGTGGCTATTCGAGAAATTGATGAAAAAAGTGGGGAAGTGTTGGGTAATTTTATTTATATCGCTATGCCGATAAAGAACTAAGACAATAAAATGGATAAGATTCGTGATTTAATAATAATTGGTGCGGGACCAGCAGGACTCTCTGCTTCAATATATGCTTCGCGTTATGGCATAAAACATAGTGTTTTAGGGAGTGTTTTGGGTGGACAAATTTCTGAAACGCACGAGATTGATAATTATCCCGGGATGGAAAATATGACTGGCTTTGATTTTTCGCAAAAATGGGGAAATCATGTTAGAAAATATGGCGTGGAGATTGTTTCTACCGCCGTGGATTCGATTATGAAAAAGAACGAGCTTTTTATCCTGGCTCTGGCTAATGGGGAAACTATGAAGTCGCGGGCTATTCTTTTGGCGACAGGGACAAAAAGAAGAAAGTTGGCAATTGCCGGAGAAAAACATTTACTGGGGATGGGTGTGTCATATTGCGCCACCTGTGATGGATTTTTTTATAAAAATAAAATTGTGGGCGTGATTGGTGGAGGCGACAGTGCGGCGAGCGCAGCACTGTATCTGTCTAATCTTTGTCAAAAGGTTTATTTAATTTATCGTGGACCAGAACTCAAAGCGGAACCCTATTGGACGCAAAAAATTAAGAACAGTGATAATGTGGAAATTATTCTCAATACGAATGTGGTGGAGATTTTAGGGGAAGAAAAATTACAAAAAGTAGAATTGGACAGGGAATATAGTAAGAGTTGTGGTTTAAAATTAGATGGGCTTTTCATTGAAGCGGGCAGTGAACCGAACATTGAGTATGCTAGTGGCATCAATTTAAAAACGAACGAAAAAGGCTACATTGAAATTAATAAGGATTGTACGACTTCAGTGATGGGCGCGTGGGCGGCGGGAGATATTACCGACGGCTCAGACGGTTTCCAGCAGGTGATCACGGCGGCGGCCGAAGGAGCGATTGCCGTGCGGAGTATTTTTAGGTGGCTTAAGAAATAGAGAATAAGCTATGCGAGCACTGAGTGATTTATTGAAGAAGAAAAAGACCCGCGTCTTTGATCTGACAGACAAAGATGTTTTTTATATCTTTAGGAGAATTATTAAAGAGGAATATGGCAACGTCGGGGCGGCCAAAATCCAACCGGACTTTTTCAAGAATGGCACGCTTTTTGTGCGCGGCGAATCTTCCGCTTGGACAGCGGAAATTTTTTCCAACCGCAGCTTTATTATGCGCAAGATGAATGGAGAGTTGGGGGAGGGGGTAGTGCGTGAGATAAAGTTTAAATAGGGATATTAGTAGTGATATTTATTTCTGATGAGGCTGTGTCACCATCATTATCAGTAATGGTGGCGACAATATCCAAGGTGGAGGCCTTTTGGTTGTCTGGGATGGCATAGGAATAGGCGAAAGAATTGTCATTACTAGAAGAATAGACGGAGGTGCCATTAATTGTGATAGTGATGCTTTTTACGCCATTAGGGGAGGTGGCGCTGATTTTAATGGGTAGGTTGGCGTCTGTCACTGTGTTGCCGTCGGATGGAGAATCGATGCTAATCGTTGGACTTTTATTTTTGGATTTATTGCCAAAATCGCTGGCTTGGCAAGGATTGGTAGGCACGGTGTCACCTTTGACCTTGTTATCCTTGAGATATTTTTTAACGGCCTCTTCCCAGCCTTTAAATTGCGGATCGCTTTTAGGGTCACTCGGCGGATCGCCCAGTGGATTGTCTTTATTGACGTAATAAAGGATGTCATGAGCATCAACGAAGCTTTTTTTGTCTTTGGTGTCACTGGGACAAGAATCATTAGCCAAGCAATAGGTATCTTTTTTGATTTTACACACGTCCACTTTCATTTTCTGATCCAATTTACCATCGAGGACATCTTTGCCGGTTTCCGGCGGAGTGTAGGAAGGGAATTGTTCTACTGCATAATTCTGCAGCGCTTTTTGCATAAATTCTCGCCAGATTGGCGCAGCGACATAAGAGCCATCTGCTCCTTTGGCCATAATGGTGTTGTCATTGTTGCCCGTCCAAACGCCAGCTACGAGCGAGGGTGTGTAGCCCATTGTCCAACCATCGCGCCATTCGTTGGTCGTACCGGTTTTCGCGGCTACGGGTCGATCGTCAAAGCGCAGGGGATTGTTTGTTCCAAAAACCGGCGCGCGTAAATCATTGGTAGACATAATGTAATCAATCATGGCAATGTATTTTTCTTCAATCACGCGTTGCCCAGCATCCGGCTTATATTCCTCTAATATTTTTCCTGAACCATCTACTATCTTAAGAATAGTCGTTTGATTATGATGGATGCCGCCGGTGGCAAAGGTTGAGTAGGCGTTGACATGATCCAAGAGCGTTACTTCGCCTCCACCTAAAACTAGAGACAGGCCGTAGCGACTGGGGTCGTTCAGGGTAGTGATGCCCATTTTGTGAGCAGTATCAATGGAATTGTTAACGCCGGCCAAATAAAGTGTTTTGACGGCTGGGACATTAAGCGACATTGCCAAAGCATCTTTCATTCGGACGAGGCCACGATTTTCCCCGTTATAATTTTTCGGATCATAAGTTTGTCCGTCGACGGTGGAAAAATTAGTGTCGACATCCCAAAGATTAGTTTCCGGAGTGAAGCCCTTTTCAAAAGCGGTGAGGTAAACATATGGCTTGAACGACGAACCTGGCTGACGATTGGCGGTGGCCACGTTGAAATTGCCTTCAAATTTACAATTTTTTCCAGAAATGCAACCGGCAGGGGTAGCTTTACCGAAATAATCTTTAGAGCCGACCATAGCCAGAACTTGCCCGGTGCGCGGGTCGGCAGCCACCAGCGCCGCATTGTTCGCCTGGTAGGTCGTCGCGTTTTTATCGGCATAATCGCGTACAGCTTGTTCTGCAATCTGTTGTTTGTCCCAATCAAGAGTGGTGTAAACCTTTAAGCCGCCTTGCTCGACGAGCTGTTCCCCATACTGTTTTTCCAAATAATCTTTGATATACATTACGAAATGAGGCGCGGCAATGTTTTCTGAAAAGGGTTTGATTTTGGCGAGCACATCCACTTGCTTGGCGGCCGTGGCCTGGTCAGCGCTGATATAACCCAATCGTGCCATTTGATCGAGGGCATACTCTTGGCGCGCTTTCAAATCGTCCGTGTAATTGCCATACGGAGAAAAATGCGAAGGGGCTTGCGGCAGGGAAGCAAGCAGGGCGGATTCGTCCAGGGTTAAGTCGGCAGCGTGTTTATTGAAAAAAGTTTGGGCAGCGGCTTCAGTGCCATAAGCGTTGGAGCCATAGGGGATCTGGTTGAGATACATCCCGAGAATTTCATCTTTGGAAAATTTTTGACCGAGCTCAACGGAGAGAATAGCCTCTTTGATTTTGCGGGAAAGGGTTTTTTCCGAAGTGAGCATGGTCTGCTTGACCAATTGCTGGGTGATGGTGGACGCGCCTTGAGCTGCTTGTCGGTGGAGCAGGTCCGCCAGTCCCGCGCGGATGATGGACGTGATTTCGATGCCATGATTGGTGTAGAAATTTTGGTCTTCCAGCGCGATGGTGGCATATTTCAAAGAATCCGGCATCTGAGAGAATGGAATTTCGGTACGCTTTTCTTCGCCATGAATCTCATATAGCAGATGATTGCCGGTGCGGTCATAAATTTTAGTGGATTGGGCGATTGTTCTATTTCCTAAACTACCTGGGCTGGGCAAGTCTTTGGCATAGAAAGCGAAAATGCCCGCCACAGACAAAAAACCGGCCAAAAGTAGCCAGAGAAAAGCTTTGCCTAAAAGCCGCCATTTAATTTTAGAAAACCAAAATTTTGCCTTATTTCCGCCGCTAAAGTCATTTGTGGGAGAAAATATACGCATAGAAAATATAATAAAAATTACTTTTAAGTTCTCTGCATTATAGTACGAAATGGGGAAAAAATCAATGGATGCAGAAGCGCAGCGCAACAGGGCGTGATAACTGAAATTAATTTTTGACAGCCAGTCTTGCCAAGGACTTAATCAGGGCTCCATTGAAAAGTTTATAGCTCTTCATTTTTTTTGAAGGGAAACCTATCTGGTCATTCAGTTCAAATACAAAAGGTTTTCCTTTTTCAATCCCGAAATCAATGGAGTAGATGGGATAATTAAATTTTTTGTCCAGGATTTTTTGGATTTTTAAAGCATTCCTTTTTACTGCCGTAGGGAGTTTTTCGAGAGGCAGCTCTTTTATTTTTCCACCTTGAGCTACGTTCGCCAAGAGGCTGTCTTTTTTTGGTGTTCTTAGGCTGGCAAAAATTATTTTTCCAAAAACTATAACCACTCTTAAATCATGTCTGCCGCGCACAATACCCCCTATTCCACTGGAGGTGTCTACGAATTTCTGAAGAACAGATTCTTTTTCGATAGAGTAGTTTGATTTTTTAATATTCGACACTGTGTCTATTGTAATTCCCTTGCCGCCCAGCCCAGAGGATGGCTTAATGACGACCAGCTCATCTTTTAAGAATAGGTTTAGTTTTTTTTCAAAATCATTTTGGTTTTTTATCTTAAAGCTTTTTGGCATAAAGTCGCCAAGAATCTTATACATCTTGTTCTTGCTGTAGCAAAGATCCTTGAAGGAGCGGGTGTTTAAAGTCCTTGAGCTTACGGCTGCTGTGGGAAATTTTAATCCACCACTCCTATCGTAAATGGCATCAGCTTTAATTGCTGCGGCCATTTTTTTGAAGTTTTTCCCATTGAAGAAAAGCGGGCTATTAAATTTTAATTTTCCAGGGCAACCCATTTCCTTGCTGGCTATATACATATCTAGTCCTGCGGCGTGGCCTTGCTTGAAAAAATCAAAATAAACCTCCTGTTTATTTTTGAATTCAGTAAAGGGATTTTTCTCGGGCTTTTCCTTGTTGAAAAACATTACTATCTTTTTTCGCATGCTTCTAAATAATTACTTAAGCTTTTTAGTTCAGGGGAAATATTTTCATCTAGTGTTAAGCTGGGGCAGCTATTAGCCTCAAAAACAGCCACCTCACCATTTTCTTTTTCTACGATGTCTACTCCGGAAACTTGAATATTCGCCACGGCGGAAGCCTTTAGGGCGGTTTGTAAAATAATTTTTTTGACCGAGACGGGGGCAAGAAATTCTTCTCTAGCGCCTAGAAAAACATTATTCCTAAATTCGTCTTTTTTAACTCTGATTTTTTTCTCTATGGCACCTATTTTTTTCCCAGTGACGAAAACCCGATATTCAAAGGTGTTGGGTATGAATTCTTGTAGGAAAATTTCTTTCCCTCCTTCTTCCCGCATAAGCTCGGTTATTTTTTTGGCTAACGAAGTTTTATTTTTGGCCAAGAAAACGCCTGAACCTTGAGAGCTGTTGCATTGTTTTATGACGATGGGAAATTTAAGAAAAGCGGCGGCGCGGGATAAATGTTTCTCTGAATAGGCAAGAGAATAATAAGTTTTGGGAATCGGTACGTTGCCAATTGCAAATTTGAACATCTGAATTATTTTGGCAGAATCAGAGCCGGCCTTACTTTTCTCATGAAATTTATCGATAAAGTGTATTTTTTTGTTTTTGCATAGATTGGCTAGGATAAAGGCCATTCCGCCGTAGCCGCCAACTTTTCGCGGATAGATAGTCGTCCAACTTTCTAAGGGTTTTCCGGCAATAAGCAAGCGTATTTTTTTATCTTCTAAAAACAATTCCGCATCCTCAAAGCTGGACAGTTCAAAATCGACCAGCTTTTTTTTGAGGTGCGCAGAGAGTTTTTTATTAAAGGAAGTCATTTTTTTTGAAGCCTTTTTTTTGGTTCGCAAAACTAGAAGCATATGATTATATCTTTTATAGAATTATTATAAGCCGAGCTTCTTCTTGAATAGGGCGATAATTTCTTTGTACATTTCCAGCATATAGGGTTTTTCCTGAGAAGTAAAATAAAGCCCCGGCATAGAGTTGAGCTCGACTATCCAGGGTCTTTCATTCTCGTCAAACATAAAATCGATACAATAAATTTTATCAGTGAATGTTTCGAAGACATCGTTGGCGTAACGGATTATCGGTTTTAATGAAGTGGGAATCTTCCCTCTTGGGATAATATGTAATGATCCTCCTTGTGCTAAGTTGGCCAAAAAGCTACCGACCTCGGGCTCTCTTATGTAGGAATAGATTAGCTTTTCATTAACAAAAACCAAGCGAAGGTCGTGCATACTATTACTGGTTTTTATCCCTGGCACACCAGAAGAAGAGTCAATAAATTCTTGGACCAAGCAGTCTTTGTCTAGGATAGCTTTTTCTATGACATTATCTTTATTGAGAAATTGAACATTTTTTCCGCCGCTTTCAGAGATAGGCTTAACAACTAAATTGTGGGATTTGATTTTCGGCAAAATTCTACGAAGTTTTTTTTCATTATTAACTAGCCAACTTTTCTTGCTCCACTTACTGAAGAGCAAGCTAGTGACTAATTTATCATCCAGGATGTTGGTAAAGCTGAGGTTGTTTATAAAGGGATAGTTCTTGGCGATAAGCTCCTTCTTATAGTATGATTCCATGCTGGCTTTGGTTTTGTCATAGATCAAGTCTGGTTTTATGTCGTAAGCTCTTTCCCAGTGAGAAGTAGCTATGTCAAAAGTCCAAGCCTGATTAAAGATGTGATTTTTATAATCATACCATTCCAAAGAAGCTCTATATAGCTGAATGTTTTCTTCATGGCAAAGACGATAAAAACATTCATAGGAAAGTTGAACATTCTCATTTCTAAATGGAGCGGAATTGTGCCAATTGCTCTTTCCGAAAAGAAGTAGAACTTTTTTCATTTTATTTATTTACGTCGATTAAGAATTTTCTTAGGTTGTATTTACCTACGATAAGGGGATAAGTCAGATGTGATCGATCGATCAAAGTTACTCGGGTCGTGATAGGAGTTTTATCTATTTGAATCGTGAGGGTTATCATTGGTCGATAGGTGAAGCCGTGGGAAGACCGCACCGGAATGGTTGCGGAGATATCGGAAACATCTTTAAAAATATTCCAGCGCTGCTCTTTGCTTAAGTCCTTAATTTCGTCATATGGACGTTTCAATTTATCAAATTCTTCTACGGTCGCGGCGAAGCCTAATTGTTTAGCTAGTTCATTATCAATAGACGACCAATCAGCTCCCGTGTCAATTTTGGCTTCCACTTCCACTTCTTTCCCGTCTTTGCCAATGAGCTTTACTTTTTCCACGGTGCCGATCACTTTCTTGCCGGAAATTTCTTCCAATTCTTCTTCGATTTCTCCGCCGAACAGGTCCTTGCCGACGCGGATGCCTTTTTCGAGGGTTTTTATTTTTAGATCACTGACCTTTTGCAAGCGTTTTTTGAGTCCGGCCAAATTGGCGATTTGGATGGACAGGCCGGGACGAGCATTGAGTTCCACAATCACCGGGCCACGCGCCTTGTCGATGGCGATGTCAGCGCCGAGAAAACCTAGACCGGAAATTTCTTGGGCCCGCACTGCCATTTTCAAAATATCATTCCAATAGGGAATTTTGATACCGGAAAGAAGCAGTCGGGTGCCAGGGACATATTCCACCATCGTGCTTTTGCCTTGCACGGCGGAAGTGGTGGTGCCGGTGGCAAGGTCAATGCCGAGGCCAATGGCCCCTTGTTGTAAGTTCGCTTTGCCGGAAGAGGCTCTGGTGGGGAGGCGGAGCATGGCCATCACCGGCACTTTATTGAAAACGATGACGCGGATGTCCGGGATGCCCTTGAAAGAATAAGGTTTGAAAAGTTTCAAGAGTTGCAGGCGCTCTTCAAAAAAAGCCGTGTCGGGCGTGCCGGAGAGGGAATAGGAACCGTCCAAAATATTTCTAATATGGGTCTTAATATCTTCTATCGTAAGAAGAGAGCGATCAGCTTTGATCCAGGCGTCTTCTCTGTTTTTCTTTTTCCCATAAACGACCACAATGCCTTCTCCGCCAAAACCTCTGTTCGGTTTCAGGGCAAAGCCTTCCGGCAATTTTTGCCAATCGAAATTTTCCAATTCTTCAAGTGTTTTTATCCGAGCAATCAAATGAGGCACGGGCAAATTATTTTTCACCAGCACTTTCTTGCTCAGCAGCTTATCATCTGCCAGTCTTTTGGCGCGCGCCAAATTGAAGGGCCGGATATAGGCAAGATTCCTGGCATTCATGCCCAAAATTTGTTTCGAAATCTTGTGATAAGTATTGATTTTTTTGAAAAATTCAAACATAAAATCGACTATAAGTGCTTCAGGATTTCCTTAAAGCGGAAATATTCACTGATGCGCAGACCCGTCCATTTCCCAAGGGTGATATTTATCGGGACGGTCACTAGGATGACCCAAGGATAACTAGCGATAAAACGGATAAGTGTTTCGGAGCTGGCAATGAAGAAGCCGACAATGGAAATGAAAAGCGTTTCGGTGGCCAGCAGCACCGCTGCCTTGGTGCCTTTTTCAATTTGCACGGCCACGAATTTTTCCACGATAGTAATCATGATGAGGATGGGGAAAATGGAAACGGCGGCCAGACCGGTGCGGTGCAAATCTCCGCCGAGCGCTAGGACGCCCAAAGTCAAGACTGCAACGGCGGTAAGCATGATGGCCACACGCGGCAGATAGAGCAAACGAAAAGGTTTCAAAATGAAACGCATCAACATGCCAATTATGATTACAGATAGGAAAATAGTAATGCCGTATTTTAAACCATTAGTGGCCAGGAAGGCGAAGGTGACAATGAGAGGGGTGTAGATGCCAAAGGCCTTCACGCCGACCACTTGTCGCAACAGTGCGATGAGGGTGGCAATGACCGGGAGCATGAGAAGTAGGATGACCGTTTCGAAGGGCAAGCCCTTTTGGATGAAAAATAGAATAATAGAACTGACGTGCATAATGTTTTTAGGTTATTCGAGTTAGTTTATTTGCAATGCAAGGCATTTATTTTGCGGCTGTTGATGTGGCAGAGAGCAATGGCCAAGGCGTCCGCCGTGTCATCGGGTTTGGGCAAGACCGCGAGCTTCATAATGTTCTTGGTCATTTCTTGGATTTGGTTTTTGTCCGCCCGCCCATAACCGGTCAAAGCTTGCTTGACTTGGAGCGGCGTGTAACCACACACCTTAACACCTTTTTGCTTGAGTGTCAAGAGAATAGCCCCGCGGGCTTGGGCCACTTGAATGACCGTTTTTTTGTTCTTGAAGAAAAAAAGTTCCTCAATGGCCGCTTCCTGTGGGGCATATTTATCAATAATTTCTTTCAAGTCAACCGAAATTTCCAAAATCCGCTCATCGTCCGATTTCTCTTTTTCCGTGCTGATATGTCCATAGGCCAAGGGAATAAACTCACAATTTCTTTCAACAACAATTGCCCAACCAGTCGTGGCCGTCCCCGGATCGATCCCCAACACGCGCAGTTCATTTTTAGCCGATTGCAAAATGTTTTTTGGCATAGTTCTTTACTCTATTATACTCCGAAAAAATAGTTTAGATAGGTTTTTAATTTGTTTAAATTACTGTGTTGGACATAATGATTAACAATTTTGCTAATGTTTTGGCACTGTATCAAGAAAAACTATTACTTTTAGTGATTCAACTAACCTAAGTACATATTATTTGAGTCAATAGGTTGAATCCATCTCTATTTTTGGTTATTTTTAACCAATTTGGGAAATAAAAACTTATAATAGCTTAATCTCGGGCAGGTTGTCCCACAGCAGCTCGAAAATAAGCTTCAAGGTGTTGTGGATTTCGGCGCCTTCGATGATGATGGCCATTTCTTCGCGGGAGGACATGAGGGCCACTTTTTGATGGCCATAAATATTAACCTCAACAGAGAAGGGATATTTTTTGGGATTCACCAATTTCGAGGAGCGGAGTTGTTTTTGATCGAGGGGGTTGAAGGTTTTGTCGATCATTTCCGTTTGGGGCAAGATGATGCGCACCCGAATGCCCTTTTTGACTCTTTTGGCCAAATAGTCCGTGGCCCAATCCATGCCCAGCACTTTCACCACATCATCTGAACCAAAAGCTAAGATTTCGCCATTATAATTCAACGTATCGGCATAGACTTCCCGCAGGCCCGCCTTGCCTTCATAGAAACGGATTTTGGGTTTGGTGCCGCGGACATTGTAGAAAGAGCGCAATTGCGGCAGCATTTCATTGAGCATCGTTTCTTTTTCCTTCAGTTTTTGTCTGAGTTTCTCTGGATCTTCCGCCACAAACAACCTTTTAGCTCCCTTGGTGGTCTGATAGAGCAGGCCGGCCTTTTCCAAATCTAAAAGAATGTCGTAGCCGGTGGTGCGCTTGATTTCAGCCTTTTTGGCGATTTCAATGACCGTGCCGCTGCCCACTTCCAAAGCCGCCAGATAGACATCGGCCTTTTTTCCGTCCAGATCGAACTGAGTGAGAAAGTCTTTGATTTGCATAGTTATAAACATAGTGTCGACACTTTCCGTCAACATTATCAGTATAGCACACGGGTCTATTTTGTCAATATATCAGCATAATAAAGCCTTTTAGTGCGCTTGACCCAAAATTCCAGTTGACACACTTGACGCAAATTATTGACAATCTGGCCAAACGGGAGTATACTGCGTAGTCAAGATAAGTTCAGCAAAAGAGAACCATCCTGACAACAGTTCATTACAACTTATCACCCCGCCCAATCAAGGGCTCAAAATTTGGAAAGGAGAAAGGCTATGTTTGATTATGATACCAATAGAACTCTTGGAGATGTATTTAATATCAATCTTCATTTCAGCGTAGAGGTTGTCGGTTTTATGAGCCTGGCTATTATAAAGCATGACAAACAGGGATTCCTTGTGTGGCTTAATAATCGCGATAATTCAGATTACAGCTGTCAAAGTTTATTTAGTCTTGGTGGGGGGATATATTTTAAGCCTGTTTGTGGAACCTGTGGCTTTGCTAAAAGCAGAGAAACAGCTGCTAAAGCAATGAAACACGTTCTGTCCTTATGCGAACGTGTTGGGGTTGAGGAGTTGTTTATTCTCAATTCTAAAGGAGAAAAGATGCTGGCAAGTGAAATGGCTTGGCTAAGCTAGCCTAATTCACACACAGTATCGCCAAAAGGTTGCAGGGTAAGTTGATGAAAATAACCTGTGGCTTCGTGGAAACATTTCACGACGGTAAGGTCAACGCCGACAATGACTATCATCCGATTGATTCACGATACGGATCAAGAAATTTGGAGAAAGATTAGAAAAATAATCTTTCTCCTCTCAATTGATATTTCAAAATTATTTTTTTGAAGTTTCATAGAGATGAAGTTCTTAAGAATAGATTTTATTAGCGGGTATTTTTGTTCCACCAGGGGGGATAGGTAGGGTTTTGGCTATAATCCAATGACAATTTCTGTTTTGTGGAACAGAAATACCTATTCTTGGTCCCCTGTCTATGATGACAAAGGAGGTGATGAATAAGTCTGCGGGCAAGAAGATTAACAAATCTTCTTGCCCTCTCAATTAAGATTTTGAAATAAATTCGAAGTCTTATAGAGGAGTGTTCTTTGTAAAATATTGCCCAATCAAGGGCTTAAAAATTGGAAAGGAGAATGAATATGAGTGATATGGAAACTCTTGTTGCGTTGTCTGGGGCAGGCTCAAACTTCAAAATCGGAATAATTGAATATCCTAAAGAAGTTGACCCGTTATTTCCGAAAATGTTTTTATATCGAGAAGTATCTTATGGTAGATGTGGTGTGCTATGCTGGGTTGCTACGCCAGTAAATACTTGTTGCAAAGATAATGTGCTCAATATCGAGAGCCTTTCTTTTGTAAAGGTATGTGGAGAAGCATTAAGATGTATTGGTACTTCTTTGATTGAAACAGAGAAGTTAGAGGCGAGGCTTCTTCAGGAAATTCCTTTTGGATCTGCTACTGGGAGAGATAAGCAGGATCATGATGAATATATGGAAATGATCCACGATGCTCTAAATGGATTCTGCCAGCAGGTTGAAAAAGTTTTCTGGGAGAATGTTTATAAGCTCTCTTGCGAGATGAATATTCAAGAATTGAATATGGTTAGGTGTCATCGTTGGGCAAAGATTAAAATTGATAAAGAAATGCAGAATGGAAGCCCTGCATTTCAGTGGTATTTGTAAGTGTATGGGCAAGGAGATGATTCAATCTTCTTGCCCCTTCAATCAAGATTGCAAAAATGTTTTGTGATTTTGTAGAAGAAAGTTCTTTGTAAAAAAAACATGCGACATCGCGATCTGTCTTACGAATATTTCGTAAGTGATTTGGATTGCAGGAGACCCGTGGGAGCGGGGTCATGTTGGCGGGTAGAGCCAGAACTTCCAGGTCTTGTTTGGGGACTTGCATTAGCCGGAGTGCCCGTTGATAGATACGGTGTATCAAAAGTGGCGTCACTTTTGATAGAAGCAAATGCGCATCTATAATAGTGCGTAGTTGCAATCTACCCAGAAAATCAAACCTCTTTTCTGGGCGTTGGCACAAAATGTTATACATTTGTTCTGACTACACAGGATAAATGTAAAAAGCTATCGGAGAAAGATTAGAACTTAATCTTTCTCCCTTCAATCAAGATTGCAAAAATGTTTTGTGATTTTGGGCTTAATTAAAAATATGGGAGGCTAAAATTATCAGTTTGTGGCATACTAAAGCGGTAAATTAACTACTCATTAAAATGCCACGAATATGTCACTCAAAAAAAATGCCCGGTATGTAATTCA
>Ga0114951_10000841_pt1 | contig 40873 bp, 28 predicted proteins | sample AM7aDNAmetaG_FD_88677 | JGI IMG/M metagenome (GOLD analysis project Ga0114951, IMG submission 88677) | Freshwater microbial communities from Finland to study Microbial Dark Matter (Phase II) - AM7a DNA metaG | ecosystem: Environmental > Aquatic > Freshwater > Lake | place: Finland: Lake Alinen... | reverse complement strand
TCCCACCAGCAATCGCGCGTCTGGAAACTGCACAACGTCGACGTCGGCAGAGCCACCATCGACGTGACCGACGCCACCGTCCCGCTCAAGCTCGGCAATACCACCATTGGCTACGTCAGCATCGGCTACTCCCAGGACCGCATCACCGAGCTCTTCTGGGCCACCCAGATCCGAATGATGATCTTCGCATTGATTTTCACCGTCCTCGGCGCCGTCATCATCCTCATTCTCGAACATATCGCTCTCGATCGCCTCGACCGTTATCGCCGCGAAGTCCAGCAGAACGCCCGCGCCCGCACCAGCCTGCTCACCGAGCGCGGCATGCTCGCCTCCGTCCTCGCTCACGAAGTCCGCTCGCCCCTTACCGCCATTCGCTTCAATCTTCATTCCCTTCGTTCATTGATCTCCGCCCGATCCTCCGACGCCGATCGCCAGGTCGAACTGACCGACCGCTGCGAACGCGAGATCCGCCGCCTCGACGGCATGCTCAACGACTTCCTCCTGCGCACGCAGGTCATCGGTCAGATCGAAAATACCTCCGTCAACGCCGTCATTCGTGAAGCGATCGAATTCCTCCGTCCCGCGCTGGATCGGGTCAACGTGCGGCCCATCATTCACCTGGACCCCGCCGATCCGCATGTCCGCGTCCATCCCGATGAGCTTCGCCAGGTGCTGCTCAATCTTGCCGCCAACGCCCAGGACGCCATGCCCAAGGGAGGCACACTGGCCGTCTCCGCCATCGCCGAAGAACAGAATGTCACGCTCTTGATCCGCGATTCCGGCACCGGCATCCCTACGGAACTCCGCGAACGGATATTTGAACCCTTCTTCTCAACGAAACCGAACGGTTCCGGCCTCGGCCTGGCACTCGTACGCCGCGTCGTCTCCGGCGCAGGCGGAACCATCTTCTGCGAATCCGCGACCGGTGACTCCACCGGCAAGGCCGGCGGTGGGGGGGGCACCACCTTCCGCATCGTCCTTCCTCGCGGCGAACATGCACCCTCCGGCACCCAGGCCGGCGGCGGCTACGCCTACCAGAAGCGAGATGACCCCGCCTCCTTCGATTCTTCCCCCGAAATTGTCATCGATCGCACACAAGAGCAATCCGAGTCCCGCAGCGACCTCTCATGATCCGCCGTCCCGCCGCTTGCATCTTGAACCCTGAACCTTGAAACTTGCGTCATTGGTCATTGGTTCTTGCGTTATTCGAGATCTTTATGCCCCGCGCAACGATTCTCATCGCTGAAGACGATCTTTCCGTACTCCAGGCCGTCGGCGACGTCCTCCAGGACGCCGGCTACGAAGTCCTCCGCGCCCCCTCCGGCCGCGAAGCCCTACTCAAGCTTTCGGAAGCCGTTCAATTGCTGATCACCGATCTCTGGATGCCCGGCATGGACGGTCTGGCGCTTCTCACCGAAGCCAAACAGCGTCACCCGCTGCTCGAAGTGCTGCTCATCACCGGCAACGCCACCGTGCCGTCCGCGATCCAGGCCATGAAAGCCGGCGCCTTCGACTATCTCACCAAGCCCTTCACGCCGCCGGACCTGCTCGATGTCGTCGAACGCGCTCTCGAGCATCAACGCATGCGCCAGGAAATTGCCCGCTGGCGCTCCGCCGGCGGCGATGACGATGGCGCTGAATCGCAGATCCAGAATCTCATCGGCCGCTCCCCCAAGATGGAGGCCGTCTACGACACCATCCGCCGCGTCGCCCCGTTCAAATCCACGGTACTCGTGACCGGGGAATCCGGTACCGGCAAGGAAATGGTCGTCCGCGCCATCCACGAATTCTCTCCCCGCAAAAACGCGCCTTTCATCGCCATCAACTGCGCCGCGGTCCCCTCCAATCTCATGGAATCTGAACTCTTCGGCCACGAAAAAGGCGCCTTTACCGGCGCCGCCTCCAAGACCCTCGGCTACTTCGAAGCCTCGCACCACGGCACTTTGTTCATCGATGAAGTCGGCGAACTCGACGTCAATCTCCAGGCCAAACTTCTCCGCGTCCTCGAAACCGGCTGCATCACCCCTGTCGGTTCGACGCGCGAACGCACCGTCGATGTCCGCGTCCTCGCCGCCACCAATACCGATCTCCAGATGGCGGTGGACGACAAACTCTTCCGCTCCGATCTTTTCTATCGCCTCAATGTCGTCCGCATCGACATGCCCCCGCTGCGTGAACGGCTCGAAGACATCCCCCTGCTCGTCCGCAACCTGCTGCAGCGCCTGTGCGACGAACACCACCTCGCCGTGCCTGATGTCGAGGACAAGGCTCTCGAAGCCCTGCAGCGTTATCCCTGGCCCGGCAACGTGCGCGAACTCCGCAACATGCTCGAATCGATCCTGATCCTCGGCCAGAAACCGGTCATCACCGAAGTTGACCTTCCCGAATTCGTCCGCCGCGCCGCGCTCCCCGGCACCGCCTCTCACCCCTCCACACCTGGCGCACTGCCCGCCATCGATCTCGACGCTGCCGAAAAGACCACGATCGAAAAAGCCCTCCGCCAAACCAACGGCGACCGCAGCCGCGCCGCCCAGCTCCTCAATGTCAGCGTGCGCACGCTCTACCGCAAGATGGCCCGCTACGGCCTCCGGTGATTGCTCCTTATTTCTTCAGCAGGAAGATCAGGTCGGAGCTCTCTTTTTCTCCCAGCTTCACTTTCAATCCGGTCGTTTGCAGCAATTCTCCGGTGAACTCGCCCTTTTCCACGCTTCCATCTTCCGCCGCCACTGCATAACGAGCCTGAGGATCCAACCCCTTCAGCACATACACATGCTCGGCCTCATCCGTGGTGCCGCGAAACGCATACAACACGCCCCGGCCTTGGCTCGCATCAAAAAACTCCATCCCATCCCACCGCACACCATCCGGCCGTTCGGTCACGTGATACAAATCCCCATGCAGAACCAGCGGCCGCAGCACGGTCTTATACAACTCAAACTGTCGCTTCGCCGCCACGCGCCAATCCCCGATCCACCCGTGGGTGTCCGCCATGATCGTGCACCACCCCATCATGCCGCTGCGCAGCATCGCCACAAAATTGGCCTTGGTCTTGTTCTGGCGATTTTCGACATAACTCTCGCACATTGCCGCCGGCAGTGCATACGAAGCATCGTAAACCGCCCGGCGATTGGACAGCGGATCGTAGGTATCCGTCACGCAAATGTAATCCACCCGCTTGGCCACCCCGTAATCCACCATCCGCCCGCCATTGACGCAGTCTTCGAAAATCAGATTCGGATTCTCTTTCCGCAGCGTCTCGTAAATCCGGTAATACGCTTCCGACGCCTTCAAGGTCGCATCCGTCCGCGACGCGGAATGTGTGTGATCCGTGCGCTTGCACTCCTCAATGACCATCGGCTGATCGTGTTCGAGCATGTCGATCTTAGATTCCTTCACGATTCGCCGCAGCTCGGTCATGCACCACTGCTCGGCCCGCGGATCGGCCAGGCACACCGTCATCCCGTTGTATTCGTTTTCCTTGTAATTCGCCGGCGCATCCTCGGTGAACCATCCCTTCATCTTCTCGTCCACCACGCTCAGCGGCCGGTAGTTCCCCGTCGGTTTGCACGTCCCGCCTTGCGTCCATCCCAGCCACACACCGAATTTCAATCCCTTCAAATGAGCGTAATCCGCCACCGGTCCCAAACCGTTCGGAAATTTTTTCGGGTTCGGCCGCCAATCGCCCACCCCGCAGAACCATCCCGCATCCACGCCAAAAAGCTCCAACCCCAGGTCCGCCGACTCATCAATCATCTGCCTGGCCAGCCGCTCATCGACGCCCATTCCGCTCCCCCAGCTATTGTTCACCAGCAACGGATAGCGCGGATCTTTGCACTTCGGCTGGAGGTGCGATTGCACCCATTTCCGCAACCGATTGCACCCATCATCCACACTCCCTTCATAGCACCCGATAAATACCGTTGGCACAGTCCATGACGCTCCCGCCGCAACTTTCGCCCATTCATCCTTCTCACTCGGCTGTCCCGCGTCCACTTGTAACACCGCGCCACTGGCGCCCTCTTCCCGCACCAAGCGCATCTCCACCCGCGCGCTCGATTCAATCCCCATGTACCACCCGCGCCCGGCCTTCGCATCGTGCACCGTCGTCCACGGTATCACATCCCGCGGCCCATCCGCGGCGGTCGGCGTCGACTTCAGCATCTGATTGAAACCCTTCTCCACTGCCGGGTGATGCACTCCCTCCGGTGAAGGTGTGCCAATACCCTTCTCTACGTACCAATTTTCCAATACCCGTCCCTCCGGTGCGCACACGCTTGCCAACCGCAGCGATCCCTGATGCGAGATCAGCACCTCCTGTGTCCCACGATTGATGATCGTCAACTCATGCTCGATCGGCCCCGGCTCCCCCGCGCCCACCGTCGTCCACGTCGAAATCGCTTCCAACTTCGGATCGTTGCACACAAAACGTAATACCACCGCCTTCCCCGCCGCGCCGCTTGCCTCCGACTTTGTCCAACTCCACTTCAACGCCACCTGCTTCCCATCCACCATGGCCGAATCCGCCAGCGGCAGCAGCGCCATGACATTCGGCGCCACCCACTGGAACTTCTCCTTGCCATCTGTCAGTGATGAAATCGTTATCCCGTTTGCCGACGGCTCCGGCCGAATCACCGTATCCGCCGTGCGCAGCGTCGTATCCAATTCCGCAGCCACCGCTTGCGTGGCAAGGGCAGTCAAAGCCAGCATTGCTATGCCGAACCGAAACATCATCATTTCCATGTAGTCCTCGCATTTCGCCGTCAATGACCACCCGCACCGCGTCGCCCACCCCAACGCGTGCAGGCATTCCCCTCAGCATCGCGCAGTTCACTTCTCGCGACAAGTTAATTCCCTTCGCCGCGCAATCCCCCGAACAAGATTTCCCCTCCAATCGCGTGGGAATCTCGTCACATCCGCCGCAGACCTTACATGCCCTTCCGCGGCAAATACCACGGCCGCACATCCACCCACAACATCCCCGCGGCCTTCGCCGCCTGCATCCCCAACTCCCCATCCTCATACACGACGCACTCTTGGGGTTTCACTCCCATCAGCTCCGCCGCTTTCAAGAACATATCCGGCGCCGGTTTCCCATGCACCACATCATCCGCCCCCACAATCGCGTCAAACAACTCCTCCAGTTGGATCACCCGCAGACTCTCCCGCACCACCCGCTGCCATCCTCCGCTGGCCACGCCCAATTTCCGCTTCCCCTTCTCCCGCAGCGCAATATCCACCACCTGCCTGATCCGTTGCGCCCCCGGTATCGACGCCACGTATACCATTTCCTTTTCGTGCGCGATTTCCTCCGCACTCACCTTCATCCCCTGTTCCTTCGACAGAATCTCCACGATCCGCGCCGTCGGCATCCCCGCAAATTCGTAAAACCGCTGCTCGCTCATCTTCAATCCATGCCGCTCCAGCGTCTGCATCCACGCCCGAAAGTGCAGCGGCATCGTGTCCACCAGCGTTCCATCGCAATCAAAAATCAACCCCTTAATCCGCGCGGGAATCGGGGCATCGTGTACCGTCAAAAAGTCCATGTCCAACATTACAACTCCTCAACTGTGAAGCCCCGCACTATACCCATCCCCGTCCCAAAGTTCACCCCCAGCCATCGAGTGATCATCCATCACCCTCCCGAATCTTGTGAATTGGAAAAATTTGACGAATCGCTTCGTTTCTCCTTCCTAATTCTCTCCAGCCCCCACCCGTTCCCGGACGATAGAACCCTCATGGCACGGACGCCCCTAGTCAGTTTCGTTATCGCTACGCACAACCGCGGAGAAGTCCTCATCGACTGCCTCCGTCGCACCCTCTCGTGCGGCCTCCCCGCCGATCAAATCGAAACCATCGTCGTCGACAACGCCTCCACCGATAACACCCCCATCCGCCTCACCGCCGCGCTGCCCCAGGTCCACCTCATCAGCCTCAGCCAGAACCGCGGCGCAGTCGCCAAGAACTACGGCATGTTCAAAGCCCGTGGCGAATTCATCGTCGTCCTCGATGATGATGCTTTTCCCCAGCCCGGCGCCATCATGCAGATGATCCGCCATTTCCGCGATGACAAGAACCTCGGTGCTGCCGTCTTCGATGTCACTCTTCCCGATGGCGCCAAAGAAGCCTCCGCGTTTCCCGATGTCTGTATCGGCGCCGGCACCGGCTTCCGCCGCACCCTGCTCCGCAAGATCGGCTATTTTCCCGCTGAATTTTTCATGCAGGCCGAGGAATACGACCTCTCCTTCCGCATCCTCCAGGCCGGCTTCTCCGTGCAACGCTTCTGGGACATGCCCCTGACGCATCTCAAGACCCCCGGCGCCCGCATCGGCCAGCGCACCACCCGCCTCGACGTGCGCAACAATCTCTATCTCCTGGCCCGTTACGTGCCCGAGCCGCTCTGCCACGCCTACGCCGCCGACTGGCTCGCTCGCTATTGGATGATGGCCCTCGATCGCGACGCCGATCAACCGCCCCACGCCATCGAAGGCACCCACCGCAACGCCTTTCTCCGCGGATCTGCCGAGGGCATGGCCAAGTGGCGTCTCCGCCACGAAGGCGGCCGCCGCCTTCTTTCTCCGGAAACGCTCGAACAGATCTTTAAGATCAACGAAATCCACCAGCGTCTCGGCCGCGCCCAGGAACGCCTCGGACTCCGCCGCATCCTCTTCGCGGGCTTCGGCAAAAACCTCCTCGCCTATTACTCCGCCGCGCGCTCGCTGAACCTCAATATCCTCGCCGTCGTTGACGACCAGCTCGGACGGCCCGCCGGCGATCGCGAGTACCGCGGCATCCCGCTGGTCACCTGGAAAACCCTCGGTAACGTTCGCTACGACGCCGTCATCGTCAGCAATCTCTCCCCCGTGGCCGCTCCCAGGCACACCGAAGCCCTCCGCCGCGTACTCGATAAGCCCGTCCTCAATCTCTTCGAAAAGTCCTCCGCGGCCGTGCAAGGCCCCATTCATCGCTCCCAAACCGCCCTGCACTGACTCCTGACCCCCTCCCCTGGCCCAAATAACTCGTAATCCTCAGAATGTGCTTTAACTTTGTCTTGACAGAGAGTTGAGGCAAATTAAGATAGCGATTGGGACAATTTCGCTTCCGCGCCCTTCGGCTCGAAGCACACCCGGCGGAGAGATGGTAATGGCCCAAGAACCCGCACGACTCAAAATCACCCGCACTGGCGACACCGTTCAAGTCGAGTTCACCAGTCGCAAAATCCTCGACGAAGCCAATATCGCCGACATCGGCGAGCAACTCTCGGCCATCGTCGAAAAGGAAGAACGTCCCAAGATCATCATTTCTTTCGCTGCCGTGGATCACCTCTCTTCCGCGGCCCTCGGCACCCTCATCACCATCAATAACAAGGTCAAACAAAAGAGCGGCCAGTTGCGCTTAAGTGACATAAACCCCCAGATTTATGAAGTTTTCCTCATCACCAAGCTCAACAAGCTTTTCCGCATTTACCCCACGGTCAAAGACGCGCAAGACAGTCTGCAACCTGCTTAACCCCTCGACCTCAGATCGCGAAAAACGTAGTTTCTTTCACACTTCGCGGAAACTGCGCCGATAGAATTGCAGGGAACGGAATCCTTGCTGCGTACAGCACTTAGGATTCCGGAACGTCCCGTTTTGATGGCGGTTGGAATGAAGCGAACTCGTAGCAAGCTCAAACTCGCCGGTTCCTGCGACACCCCGTGGGCGACCATCGACTTCTGTAGCTGCCTCCACAAGGCGCGCCAGGTCGAAGAGAACGTCCTCACCGCCTGCCAGCAGCATCACTTCAGCGAAAGCGATATCTTCGCCATCAAACTCGCCCTCGAAGAAGCCCTCGTCAATGCCTGCAAGCACGGCAACAAAATGGACCCCACCAAACACGTCAAAGTCCAGTTCCGCGTCACCGATCAACGTGCCGATGTCGCCGTCGAAGATGAAGGCCCCGGCTTCAACCCCGGCGAACTCCCCGACCCCACCATCGAAGAAAACCTCGAAATGTCCCACGGCCGCGGCATTCTGCTTATGCGTGCCTACATGTCCTCCGTCGTCTTCAACCCCACTGGCAACAAAGTCACCCTCACCAAGTTCAACGACGCCTACTCCCCCGCCACCAGCAACTCAGCCGCCCTCGGCTAACCCAATCCCCCCCCTCATAACCACTTGCCAAGTTGGGTCCTCCCCAAAAAAGTGCCTCATGCATTTCCTTGGCCCATTTCCCTCCGGTCGCCGTATACTTCGCATATCCGGACGGCGATCGTGGAACCGGTAGGGGGGTCGTACGTCCAATGCCTATCTGTGTACGCGACTTTTCACAAGCTGAGGGTATCCCCATGCCTCGTCTCTTGATCGTTGGCCTCGTTATTCTTTCCTTCGCCCTGCTTTTCCCGCTGGCCGTCGCGCGTGCCGCCGACAAATCGGCCGACCAACTCCGCGCCGCGTACAGCAAAGGCAACTACAAAGACGCTTACGACGGTCTTTCCGCCATGCTCTTCACTCCCGAAGGCACCGACCGCCTCGGCGACGATCTCGAACTCTGCGCCAACGCTCTCCAAAGCCTTGGCCGCGCCGATGAACAAAACGACCTCCTTGAAAAAACCATCACCGCCCACAATGAAAACTGGCCCCTCCTCGCCCGCGCCGCTCTTATCTACCGCGATCGCGTCAATCACTACGGTGTGATCGTTGCCGGCAAGTTCTACCGTGGCGATCACCGCGGCAACGACGGCAAGTGGGTCTCTTCCATTGACCGCGACCGCACCCGCGCCCTCCAACTCGAATTGCAGGCGACGACGCTCCTGGCCAAAGACGCCAAGCCCAACAGAGAAGCCCAAGCCCAGTTCTACTACGACTTCGCTGCCACCCTCATGTACGGCCAGAACGGCCCCGATGCCTGGCGGCTCCAGTTCCTCACCGATCTCTCCCAGCTTCCCGACTACGAAGAAACCAACCGCTACGGCTGGTACTACTACGACCGCACTCCGCGCGGGGCACCCGTAGATACGCAAGGCAACCCCGTTTTCCACAGCGTTCCCAAGAGCTGGGATGCCTCCATCTCCGACGGCCAGCGCTGGCGCTGGTGCCTCCTTCAGGCTGCCGAGCTTTCGCCTTCCATGGCCAACACCGTGCGCTGGCACTTCGCCACCTTCCTCCGCAACCAGTTTGACGTTCAAACCATGGCCTACTACGGCAACCTCTTCCGCCACTCCGAAGATGATGCGAAGAAAGACGACTCCGGCCCCTTTGCCGTCTGGAATCTTGGCGAAGACGAAACCATCGCCAAACTCGCCTCCGGCATCAAACGCTTCAAACTGCCCGACGAGTACAATTTCATCAAGATCCTGCAAACCATCTCCAACGATCCCAACGGCGGGCACCAGTCCGAGGCGCTTGAACTCCTCGGCCAAGTCTTTGAAGACCGCCAGCAGTACCCCAAGGCCGCCGATTACTGGCGGGATTGCATCAAACGCTTCGGCCCTGGTGACAACAACTACCGGCAGAGGCGTCTTGAGCAGATCATCGGCAACTTGGCCATGTTCGAAAACGTCCTCACCCAGCCCGCCGGCGATACGGGCGCCGCGGTCCAAATGCGCTTCCGCAACGGCAAGAAGATTTCCTTCGAGGCCCGCGAAATCAAAGTCGCCGCGCTCCTCGACGACGTCAAAGCCTACCTCCGCGAGAAACCCAAGCAGCTCAAGTGGGAACAGATCGATCTCAGCAACATCGGCTACCGCCTCGTCGACAACAATCAAGCCAAGTATGTCGGCGACAAGGCCGCGGCCTGGGATCTCGACCTCCAACCGCGCGACAATCACTTCGACCGCCGCATTACCGTGCAAACCCCGCTGAAGAAAGCCGGCGCCTACCTGCTCACCGGCAAGATGGAAAACGGCAACGTGTCGCGCATCGTCATCTGGGTGGCTGACACCGTCATCGTGCGTAAGCCGCTCTCCGATGCCAGCATGACGTACCTCGCAGACGCCTCCACCGGCGAACCCATCGCCGGCGCCAAGGTCGATTTCTTCGGCTACCGCCAGGCCTGGATCAAAGACAACAACTACCGCCTCGACATCGCCGAAAAATCCGACACCACCAATGCCGACGGTATTTCCCTCGTCACCACCCACCAGCTCGCCAACGACAAAGAAGAGCCCGCGAATGAAGGCCTGAATAAGCAGGCCTCTCTCCCCAATAACTTCAGTTGGATCACCACCGCCACCACTAAGGACGGCCGCTTCGCTTTCCAGGGTTTCGCCAGTATCTGGTACTCCAGCTATAGCGACCCATACGACTACCAGTACAACCAGACCAAAGCCTTCGTCATGACCGACCGCCCCGTCTATCGCCCCGGCCAGACCGTCAAATGGAAAATGTGGATCGGCCACAACAAGTACGATCAGGACGGCAAATCACCCTTCGCCGGTCAAACCACTTCGGTCGAACTTCGCTCACCCAAGGGCACCGTCATCAAGTCCTTCACGGGCACACTGGATGAATTCGGCGGCATCGACGGTGAATACGTCCTGGAAAATGAAGCCACCCTCGGCAGCTATGGCCTCACTCAACCGAACAGCTGGGGCGGCGTCGGCTTCCGCGTCGAGGAATACAAGAAACCGGAATTTGAAGTGAAGGTGGATGCGCCGACCGAGCCGGTGATGCTTGGCGAAAAAGTCCCCGCCAAGATTACCGCCAAGTATTACTTTGGCGCACCCGTTACCGCCGCCAAGGTGAAGTACAAAGTCACCCGCACCGCACATGATGCCCGCTGGTACCCCGCCGCCCACTGGGACTGGTTCTACGAACCCGGCTACTGGTGGTTCGCCTGCGATTACACCTGGTATCCCGGCTGGCGCGACTGGGGCTGCCGGCGTCCTTTCCATGCGTGGTGGGGCGGTTGGAGCCGCGAGCAACCGGAAGTGGTTCTCGATGGCGACGGGTCCATTCAGCCGGATGGCACATTCTCCATCGACATCGATACCGCCGTCGCCAAGGCCGCATACTCCGATCAGGACCACAAGTACGAAATCACCGCGGAAGTCACGGACGCCTCACGCCGCACCATCGTCGGCACGGGCAGTGTGCTCGTGGCACGCAAGCCTTTCAAGGTTTACGCCTGGGTCGATCGCGGCCACTACAGCGCCGGCGATACGATCCGCGCCAACTTCTGCGCCCAGACGCTCGACAACAAACCCGTCCAGGGCAAAGGTTCCCTGCGCCTGCTGAAAATCTCTTATGACAAAGACCAGAAGCCACTGGAAAACGAGGTGCAGCACTGGAATCTCGATCCCAAAGAGGACGGCACCGCCGAGGTGCAGATCAAAGCCGCCCAACCCGGACAGTACCGCCTTTCCTACACCGTCACCGACGCCAAGAACCACACCATTGAAGGCGGCTACGTCTTCCTCATCCGCGGCGAAGGTTTCGCCGGCAAGGAATTCCGCTTCAACGACATCGAAATCACCACCGACAAGAAGGAATATGCCGCCGGCGAGAAGGTCAAACTCCTCGTCAACGCCAATCACGAAAATGCCACGATCCTGCTCTTCGTCCGTCCCAGCAACGGCATCTACCTGGCCCCCAAGATCATCCGCATGAAGGGCAAGTCGGCCGTCGAAGAAGTCGAGGTCGGCAAGAAGGACATGCCCAACTTCTTCATCGAAGCGCTCACCATCTCCGATGCGCGCATCTATACCGATGTGCGTGAAGTCATCGTGCCACCCGAAGACCGCATCCTCAACGTATCCGTCACTGCCGATTCCACCGAGTACCGTCCGGGCCAGAAGGCCAAGTTCACCGTCAAAGTCACCGAGAAGAACGGCGAACCGTTTACCGGCGCAACTGTCGTGACGCTTTACGACAAGGCCGTCGAATATATCTCCGGCGGGCCGAACGTGGCCGATATCCGCAAGTTCTTCTGGCAGTGGCGGCGGTCGCACTATGTCCGCACCGAATCCAGCCTCGACCGTTACTCCGGCAATCTCGTGCATTCCGGCGAGATCGCCATGTCCTTCCTTGGTGTCTTCGGCTACCAGGCCACCGAGTTCGGAGATGATCTCGGCCGTCTCCAGAGAGCGGGAAGAAACGAGAGGGAGTTGGAATATGGGCATCGGGGTAGCCAGAACGGCCTGAGGAAATCAGGTGGCGGCGGCGTGATGTTTGACGCCACCGTCACCGAAGCCGCTGCGGCCCCGGCGGCCTCAAAAGCCCTCGCAGTAGATGCCGAGAAGGGCGATGGTGACCAGATGGTTGATAAGCGAGGAGCCGCTGCCGGCCCCGAATCCGCCAACCAACCCACCGTGCGCTCCAACTTCGCCGACACCGCACTCTGGTCGCCCCGTCTCATCACCGCCAAGGACGGCACGGCCGAGTTCGAACTCTCCATGCCCGAAAACCTCACCACGTGGAAAGCCCGCGTCTGGACCCTCGGCAACGGGACGCGCGTCGGCCAGGCCGATACGGAAGTCGTCACCAAGAAGAACCTGATCGTCCGCCTTGAGTCGCCGCGTTTCTTCGTGCAGAAGGACGAGGTCGTGCTCAGCTCCATCGTGCACAATTATCTGAAAACCGCCAAAGACGTGCGCGTCGCGCTGGAACTCGACGGGGGTTGTCTGGTCACTATCGGCGGTAAAGTGCCGGCAGACTTCGATAGTCGCGAGCATGCTTACCCGCAAAACCTGCCTACGACGGTCACGGTCCGTGTCGAGCCCAACAAGGAAGCCCGTATTGATTGGCGCGTTCAGGTCATCAAGGAAGGCACTGCGACGGTGCGCATGAAAGCCCTCACCAATGAGGAATCTGATGCCACCCAGCAGACCTTCCCGGTCTACATCCACGGCATGCTGAAGACGGATTCGTTCTCCGGGGCGATCCGCGGCGATGCCAAGAGTGCGGCGATTACGTTTACCGTGCCGAAGGAACGGCGCATCGAGGATTCCCGGCTGGAAATCCGCTATTCGCCGTCGCTGGCTTCCGCCATGGTCGATGCGCTGCCTTACATGGCGGATTATCCCTACGGCTGCACGGAGCAAACGCTCAACCGTTTTGTGCCGACCGTGATCACGCAGAAGATTCTGTTGGACATGAAGCTCGATCTGGCGGACATCCAGAAGAAACGCACCAATCTCAACGCCCAGGAAATCGGGGATGACGCCCAGCGCGCCAAGGACTGGGGCCATCATGGCGATTACGTGTCCACAATGGACCGTCGCGAATACGCCAACCCGGTTTTCGACAAAGAAGAAGTCATCAAGATGGTCCGCGAAGGCGTCACCAAGCTCTCGAACATGCAGCTTTCCGATGGCGGCTGGGGCTGGTTCTCCGGCTATGGCGAGCAATCCTGGCCGCATACGACGGCCGTCGTCGTCCACGGTCTCCAGATCGCCAAGGCCAACGGGGCATCCGTCGATGATGCCGTACTCAATCGCGGCATCCAGTGGCTCGAAAACTGGCAGCAAAAGGAATTCGACTGGATCATGGCCAAACGCAAGGAGCGCACCTGCTCCGATATTCACGCCTTCGTCTACATGGTCCTCGTCGACGCCGGACACGATCACAAAAAATTCCGCGAACTGCTCTTTGAAGATCGCACGCACCTCTCGGTCTACTGCAAGGCGATGTTCGGCCTCGCCCTCGAAAAAGTCGGCGACAAAGACAAACTCGACATGATCCTCGACAACATCCGCCAGTTCGTCGTGACCGATGATGAGAACCAGTCCGCCTACCTCAAGATGCCCGAAGGCTACGCATGGTGGTACTGGTACAACTCGGACATGGAGGCCAATGCCTACTACCTCAAACTGCTGGCCCGCACCGACCCCAAAGGCAAGACGGCTTCCGGTCTCGCCAAATATCTGATCAACAACCGCAAGCACGCCACCTATTGGAATTCCACCCGCGATACCGCCCTGTGCATCGAGGCCCTCGCCGACTACATCCGCGCCTCCGGCGAAGACTCCCCGGACATGACCGTCAAGATCGCCCTCGACGGCAAACCACTCAAGGAAGTCAAAATTTCCCGCGAGAACTTCTTCTCGTACGACAACAAGCTCGTTCTCCTGGCCAATCAAGTGACCGATGGCCCGCACAAGGTCGAGATCACCCGCGACGGCACCGGGCCGGTCTACTTCAACGCGTACTTGAGCAACTTCACCCTCGAAGACCACATCACCCGCGCCGGCCTGGAGATCAAGATCAACCGTAAGTTCTTCCGCCTCGATCGGGCCGACAAGGTCATCAAGGCTGAAGGCGATCGCGGCCAGGCTGTCGATAAGCGTGTTGAAAAATACGTCCGCACCGAGCTGCAGGATCTTGCATCCGTCAAGTCCGGCGAACTGGTGGAGATCGAACTCGAAGTCGACTCCAAGAACGACTACGAATACATCATCCTCGAAGACATGAAGGCCGCCGGCTTTGAACCGGTGGAGGTACGCTCCGGCTATAACGGCAACGATATGAATGCCTACGTGGAATTCCGTGACAACCGCGTCGTGTTTTTCGCTCGTGCCCTCGCCCGCGGCAAGCATTCCGTTTCCTATCGCCTCCGCGCGGAAATCCCCGGAAAATTCTCCGCCCTTCCCGCCAAGGCCGGCGCCATGTACGCGCCGGAACTCCGTGGCAACTCTGATGAGATCAAGCTCCGCATCGAAGACGTCCCCGCGCCGGAATCACTGGAGCCGAAACCGCCGGAGCGGCGCATACCCCCGGTCAGGACCAGGAACGACAAGAATCGACCCTAGCAGGGCTGACGCCGCGGAATATCACCGCGGCGTCAGCTCCTTGTGTCTTCACTGCTGGCGTGTGTCCCCCGCACGCCTTCCAGATCCATTACAATCCCCGGTATGACACGCTCTGCGAACATCCGCTGGATCACCTTTATCCTTTTCCTCGCCCTGATCGTGCGACTTGCCGCGCTCGTGGCGCGGCATGAATACGTTCCGCCGCAGAGCGTGGGCGCTGAGGCCGGCGTGATGGCGTCTTCGCTGGTGCAAGGGCACGGCTTCCTTTCACCATTCCCCGGCATTCATTCGCCCTCCACCCATTTGCCGCCCCTCTATCCGATGCTCCTGGCCGCACTCCTCAAACTGCAGACAAACGTTCTTCCCGAACGCGCCGCCGCGCCCGTTCCCGGTGCGTTCGTCTTCTACGTGGCGCTGGCGATCAATATTGCTGCGTCGATTCTCCTCCCGTGGCTCGCCTGGCTTTTCTGCCGCGCTGCGCACTTTCCCGAAGCGGTCTCGCGTCTCACCGCACTGCTGCTATGCATCTGTCCCGAAGCGATGCGTGCCGTCGGGCTGATCTGGGATGAGGCGCTGTTTGTCACTTCCGTTGCCGCTCTGTTGCTGCTCCTGTTGCGCGATGCGCAGCGTCCGTTTCGCTGGCTGCTGCCACTGCGGTCCGGCGTGGCTGCCGGACTCCTCTCGCTGCTCAATCCCGCTTTCCTGCCCTCCGCAGTTGTCGCCTGGCTCGCTCTGAATTTCCGTTCCTTTGACCAAACATCCCCTTTTCAGCACACCCGCCGCACCCTAGCCGCCTTGCTGCTATTCATGGCCTCCGCATTCGTCATCCAACTTCCCTGGCACCTCCGCAACTGGGTCGCCCTTGATCCCCCGGCCCCGGTCTTCATCCGCGGCAATTTCTGGCTCGAAGTCTGGACGAATCTCAATCCGCTGACGTCCGTCCCCACGCCCGATGGCCCGCGGCTCATGCCGGTTCATCCCTGGCAAGGCACCGATCCCGCCACGCAATCCGCCTCGCTCACTGAGCAGCAGTACTTCGCGCTCTGCCGCAGCCGCGCGCTGGCCTCTCCCGAATTCCAGCAGCCCCGTACTTTCGTCGCCTACGTGGGCCGCAACCTCGACGCCTTCTGGCTCGGCCTTGCCGAGGCCCAGCGCTGGCATCGCAATCCTCTGCTCTTCTTTTTCGCCCAGGGATTCCCCGCTCTCGTCGGTCTCCTCGGCATTTTTTTAGCGCGTCGTCAGATTTCCGCGCCCGTTTTTCGGATGGTTGTCGCCCTGCTGGTCGTTTTTCCGCTGCCCTATTATCTCACCGGCGGCGCCGCCCGCTATCGCCATCCACTGGACATCCTGCTTTATGTGGGCATCGCCTGGTTCCTGAAGTCGCTCGCATACAAGCGCAAATCCGCTCCGTGAGTCGGCTATTGTGACTTCCAGCACAAAGTGGGCACATTTACTCACGAAATCTTATGTTTCCGTTGCACCCTTTCGACTGTCTAAACGCGTATTATCCGACGCAGCGACAGGATGCCACTGCCAATTACGCAGCTGGGTTGAAACTTTGGCAGGCTTTTGTCGCGGCGGCGCTTTCCGGTATCGGTTGGCGCGGTTGAAAACGTGGGAATCCGCCTGATTGAAGGCTCATCAAAAAAATCTCACGTATTCACACCAAACGGTATCGCGTTTGTTTCGTAGGAGTTGATAGAGGAACCGCCCATACGGGCTTTCCAAGGAGCCAAACATGACCACCCTTTACATCACCCCCAAAGTATCGGCCCCCGGGTTCGAACCCGGGGCTCGCCACCAGGCAACGCTGGCAGCCCTGTCGGACTCCCAGCGCTCCTTGGTGGAAGAGGCCCTGACGGTCAATCTTGATTACGTCAAGAATGACGCTTTCCGCAAAGCCTCCTCCGAGCGCGAGTTCTTCGAAGACGGGCTCGATATTTCCCCCGCTTCCACCAGTTGGTACCACCCCATGGTCGATGACGGCCTCGTTTCGCACTCCGCGCCCAGCTCCAGCCTCTTGACCACGCCGCAGGAAAAACATCTGTTCCTGCGTTACAACTATGCCCGCATGCGCGCCCAGGCCGCCGTCAAACGTTTCAAAACCCACCCCGGCAAACTCATCGCCCGCGAAATCGTGCTTTGGTATTCCCGGGTCAAGGACACGCGTGAAATCATCACCCAGGCCAATCTCGCCCTCGTGCTCGCCATGGCCAAGCGGACACGCATGAGCGACGTCGACTTCGGTGAACTCGTCTCCGAAGGCAATATGGCGCTCCTCCGAGCCGTCGAGAAGTTCGACATTGCCCGCGGCTTCAAGTTCAGCACGTACGCCTGCAGGGCTATCCTCAAAGCCTTCAGCCGCATCGCCCTGAAGTCCAGCCGCTATCGGCAGGCCTTCCCGACGGAATTCGATCCTTCGATGGAACGCTCCAATTACCAGGAGACCCGGCGTGCCGACGTGGAGCAGGACGCGGTCGAAGAACTCCAGCGGATCATCGGTGAAAACCGCGCGGAACTCTCCGATGTGGAAAAGACCGTCATCCAGGCGCGCTTCGCCATCAGCCAGGCCCCCACGAATGGCTACAGCAGTGTCGAAGCTCCGCAGGCCCTGACCCTCGAAGAAGTCGGCCGCGTCATCGGCGTGACCAAGGAACGCGTTCGCCAGATTCAGAACAAGGCGCTCGAAAAACTCCGCTCCACCATCGAAAGCGAGGTCCTTGTTAAGTAGTTCAGTAGTTAAGAAGTTCTGTCCACAACAGGACCCGCGGCGATGAATGTCGCCATCCCGCCATACGGCGGCCCGGTCCTGAAGGAATTGCCTGATGCCCCCGGCGTGCCCCCACGTCGGGGGCTGTTTCATTTGCGGCGACGGGGGAGGGGTGTAGAGATCAATCTTTTCGCCAATGCTCCCACGCCAGCGCCGCCCCCTGAAGCACCAGATCCGGCACAAAGGAATCGACCAATCCCATCGGCTCCAGCAGCACCGTGGCATCCCCACCCGTTGCCACCACCTGCGGCCAGCTCCCCAGCGCCGTCGCATACCTTTCCACCAGTTCCCGCACCGCCCCACGCGCCCCGATATACAATCCCAGATTGATCGCCTCGTTCGTGCTCGCGCCAAACGGCGACTCATCCGCCGGTGGCGTCAGGGCGACCATGGGCAACTGCGCCGCAAAATCGTGCAGGGCCTTCGCGCCCATCGCCAGTCCGGGCCCGATCGACCCGCCCCGGAAAATCCCTTCATCGTCGATGCAGTCCACCACCAGTGCCGACCCCACTTGCACAATCACGCACGCCTTTTCGACATTCACGTAGGCCGCCATGACTGCCAGCAGCCGATCCTGCCCCACACCGCTATCCTCTTTGAGCATCGTCTTGACCGGCACCTTGATCTGCCGTCCCACCACGAGCGCCTTGGTGTTCAAATACTGCAGCACGCTGTGTTCGACCCGCTCGGTCAGTTCCGGCACGACCGATGCGATCACCACCCCGCAGTCCTCATCCGCCGCTTCTTGCGTCTCATGCTGCGCCTTTTCCCACTGCGTCTTCAGCGTGCCCGCCAGTTCCTTATCCAGCTCCGCATGCGTCAACCGCACGGCCGGATCCTGCGCCTTGCCCGCCGTAAACACGTTGAATCCCACCCGGGTATTTCCAATATCAATGGCCACTACGCTCATAAGATCCTCTAGCAGTCGCTGTTCAGAAAAGTTTAAATATAGAAGCAAGAATAAAATAGAGCATCCCTGGCCTTCTTACTTCTTACTTCTCCCCTCACACATCCGTCTTTCTTCCGCGGTAATACTTCCCCTTACGCGCATCGTCCGCCTTCATCGCATCGATTTCCTTTTGCAGCGCTGCATCGGGCGGCGCTGCGGGCTTCTTTACCGGCTCTGCAGCAGCCTTTTGCTGCACATCAATTCGCGAGTCATGCGCCGCTTTACGCGTCTTGGCCGTCGTCCGCACGCGCCCCAGCGGCCCCGTCGCCTCCGGCGTCGCCATCAACCGAGCACTCTTACCCTTCTTCTTACGACCGCGGCTGATCTTCGCAGGCCTCCGATCGCCGTCCTGGGGTTTGGCCGCTTCTTCGTCGGCCTCCCACGCTTCTTCATCCGCCGGGGATTCGACGTATTCGAACATCTCCGTTTCGCTTCGCGCCGGCGCACCTTCATGGGCAATGAGAACCATCTTATCCACGTACGGTTCGCTTTCCGGCGCCCGTTCGACGGCCTCCCATAATTGCTCCAGCAGCGGGCGCAAACCCGTCCCCGCCACCGCGCTGACCGCGTAAATCTGTTTCCCCGGCAACTCCGTCCGCAAATCTGCCAGGGCCTCTCCCGCCCCCGTCAAATCCATCTTGTTGGCGACCAATATCTCCGGCTTTGCCGCCAGCTTCGGGCTGTATGCCTCCAACTCCGCACGAATCTGCCGGTACGCATCGATGGGCTGCGTGCCGTCGATCGGCAGGATGTCGATCATGTGTACCAATATCCGTGTCCGCTCGATGTGCCGCAAAAAATCCTGACCCAGCCCCGCCCCTTCGTGTGCCCCTTCGATGATTCCGGGAATATCCGCGAACACCAGCCGCCGTTCCGCGTCCAGCTCGGCGATCCCGAGCTGCGGCACGAGCGTCGTAAACGGATAGTCCGCAATCTTCGGCCGCGCGGCGCTCACACGCGACAGCAACGTGCTCTTGCCCGCGTTGGGCAACCCCACCACGCCCACATCCGCGATCAGCCGCAATTCCAGCAGCAATTCGCGCGTCTGCCCTTTGACGCCCGGCTGCGCAAAATCCGGCGCCTGCCGCACCGCGGTGATGAAGTGGAAGTTTCCTTTTCCGCCGCGCCCGCCGTGCACCACGCATACCTTCTGCCCGGCCTTCTTCAGATCCGCAATCAGCAGGCTGCTCGTCTTGTCATAAATCAGCGTTCCCGGCGGTACCCTGATCACCAGGTCTTCGCCGTCCTTCCCCGCCATCTTCTTGCCCATCCCCGGCGCTCCCGGCTCCGCTCGCCAATGATGCCTGCCCACCATATCCAGCAGCGTATCGACGCCTTCCACCGCCTCCAGGTAGACCGATCCGCCATCCCCGCCATCGCCGCCGTCGGGCCCGCCCAGCGGAATATATTTTTCCTTCCGCATCGAGACGCACCCGCGCCCGCCATCGCCCCCAAACACCTGAATTTCTGCCTGATCTACAAACATGCATGCACCTCGAGAACTGCCCTTGCGGTTGCGCGGGGCAAGCACCACATTGTAGCAGATTTGGGACTCTTAGTGTTGCCTCCCAAAATCGACGGAGGCTTGGTGTGCCCTGCGTTGGTGGGCATGGTTGGTGGGCATGGTTATGTTTACGGGCGAGGGCATACCGGGGAGAATTGGGGCTTGGTTATGAAATGAGGAAAGAAACGTATGAGCATCGAGCATGTGTGCACGACGGAGAAGCAGGCCTGGCAGGTGGGCACAGTGAAAAGTGGGGGGGCGGTATCGGGAACGAACCTGAAACTGTCGGGCGAGCGGTTTCAAACGGTCAAGGGGTTCGGGGGATGCTTCAATGAGTTGGGCGAAGCGGCGCTGCGTAAAATGCCGGCCCGACGGCAGGAAGAGGTGATGCAGGCATTATTTGGTGACGAGGGATGTCGCTTCGGGTTCTGCCGGTTGCCGATGGGGGCGAGCGACTACGCGCTCGAGTGGTACAGCCTGGATGAGCACGATGGCGATTATGCGATGGAGCATTTTTCGGTGGCACGGGATGAGCAGTATCTGCTGCCGTACGTGAAGCGGGCGCTCGCAGTGCGGAAAGGGATCGAGTTCTTTGCCAGTCCCTGGAGCCCCCCGACGTGGATGAAGACGCACAAGGTGTGCAATCACGGGACGATGCGGTGGGAGCCCGCAGTGCTCAAGGCGTACGCGTTATATTTTGAGAAGTTTGTGCGGGCGTACCAGGAGCGGGGAGTGAACGTGACGCAGGTGCACGTGCAGAATGAGCCGATGAGCGATCAGAAGTTTCCCTCCTGTGTCTGGACCGGCGATCAGATGCGGGAATTTATCGCGTCGTACATTGGGCCCCACTTTGAGAAGAACAAGGTGCGTGCGGACGTGTGGCTGGGGACGATCAACGGTCCCGAGACGGATCATCGGTGGGCGCATACGCGCTTCGATCAGTTTGCCAACAATGTGCTGAGCGATCCGGTGGCCGCGAAGTACACCAAGGGTGTGGCATATCAGTGGGCCGGGAAAAATGCGTTGCAGCAGACGCACCTGGCGTATCCGCATGTGCCATTGATTCAGAGCGAGAATGAATGCGGGGATGGGCAGAACAACTGGCGGTATGCGCTCTATGTGTGGGAGTTGATGCAGCACTATTTCACAAATTCCGTGGTCGCGTATGTGTATTGGAACATGATCCTGGAGGAGAGCGGCGTGAGCACCTGGGGATGGCGGCAGAACTCGATGATCACCGTGCACCCGCAGACCGGCGAGCCGGCGTATCGCCATGAGTTTTACATGATGAAACACTTGGCTCGCTACGTGATGCCCGGGGCAGTCAGGCTGGGGTTGACCGGGCCGTGGACGAGCAACGCGCTGGCGTTTGAGAATCCGGACAAGTCGGTGGTACTGGCGCTGGCGAATCCGTTTGGCAATCCGCGGCAATTGGCATTTGAGGCGGGAGGGACGGGGATGGAAGTGATGTTGGAAGCTTCTTCGATGAATACGTTTGTGATGAAGGGCCGTGGGTAAGACAGGGTGGCTTGCGGGACGTGCGTGCCCAGCAAGACCACTGCCCTGCCTAATCTAGCCCCCGCGAATTTGTACGAATACGGAAAGGATGTGACTATGCCTGTATCGCTGCTACCGGTTTCGCGGCGAGGATTTCTGGCCGGCTCGATGGCGGGGGCGGCGGCGTTACTGTTGGGCCGGGGCGGGCTTTGGGCGGCTGAAACGAACCTGCCGGATCCACATCGGGTGGCGCTGCTATCGGATATTCATATTGCGACGGACCTCAAGAAGGTCGAGCGGAATGTGAATATGGCGGAGCATCTGCAGAGCGCGGTGGGAGAGGTGGCCAAGCTTTTGCGGAATGCAGGTGGGCCGGCGACGGCGTTTATCAACGGGGATTGTGCGCATCACACGGGGGAGTTGGGCGATTACAGTAATGTGGTCAATCTGCTGGGGCCGCTGACCGATGCGGGGTTGCCAATCCATCTTTCGATGGGGAATCACGATCGCCGGGATCATCTGTGGAAGACGCTGCCGTGGGAGAAGTGGGGCGGTGGCGGGCGGGTGAAGGCGATAGACTCGCGGCACGTGCTGGTGGTGAGCACGCCGCGGGCCGAGTGGATTGTTCTGGATTCGCTGGACAAGACCAACCAGACGCCGGGATTGGTGGGAATGGAACAACTGAAGTGGCTTGAGGGGGCGCTGGATGCTGAGGCCATGACAAAGAAGAATGTGCTGGTAATGGTGCATCATCATCCGCAGGGTTTTCAGCCATCGGAAATGGTATCGGCGCCGGCCAGCATGCCCGCGAGCGGCACGATGCCGGGGACGACCCAACCGGCGGCAACGCAACCGAGGAAGATTTCCGGAATGGTGGACACGGAGGCTTTGCTGGACCTTCTGTTGCCCCGGAAGCAGGTGAAGGCGCTATTGTTCGGACACACGCATATATGGAAGATCAAGGAGCGGGAGGGGATGCATTTAATCAATCTGCCGGCGGTTGCGTACCCGTTCAAGGCGGTCGAGGCGACGGGGTGGGTGGATTGCCGGTTGGGCGAGGATGGGATGAAGTTGGAGTTGCGGTGCATCGATCCGAAGCATCCGAAACATGGGGAGGTGGCGGAGCTAAAGTGGCGGGGGTGAAGAAACGATCACTGAATGGCGCCGTTTGTCAGAATGGCGAAGACTTACGGGGGTGAACTTGAGAGGCGGAGCGTTTGCGAATAGGATCAGGGATCGTAGAGCGGTGATGGGGTGTCACCAGATCATCATATGACGGATTGAAACCAGAGCCTGGAGCCGGTGATGGCATATTCGATTGAAAAAGGCGTGGAAAGCCTCCTGATGGAGACTCCGCTGTCAACGCCGAAGTTGTCGCCGGACGAGAATCTGTGGACGCTGAATTTTGGTCCGCAGCATCCGGCGACGCACACGACGATCCGGTTGATCCTCGAACTGGATGGGGAGCGGGTGGTGCGCTGCGTGCCCGTGATCGGATATCTGCACTCGGGCTTTGAAAAAAATGCGGAAGTTCTGAACTACAACCAGTATGTGACCATCGTAGACCGCATGGACTACCTTTCGCCGATCGCCAATGAGTTGGCGTGGTTCCGCGCTGCCGAAAAACTGTTCGATCTGCAACTGACGCCGCGGTGTACCGTGCTGCGGACGATCCTCGGAGAACTGGGACGGATTCAAAATCACCTGCTATGCGTGGGCGCCGCTGCACTTGACCTTGGCGCATTCACAGCCTTCCTCTTCGGCTTCAATGAACGCGAAGCCATCTACGACATCATCGAATACCTCAGCGGCTCACGCTTTCATCCCAGTTACCTCCGCGTTGGCGGAGTGATGAAAGATTTCGACGAAGCCACTTTCAGAAAGATGGTCAAAAAGTTCATCGACGAGACGCTCATGAAAGCCGTCGATGACATGGAAATTCTGCTCAACCGCAACCGCATCTTCCTCGACCGCACGCAAAGCGTCGGGGCCATCACGGCGGAAGAGGCGGCAAACTGGAGCATCAGCGGACCGCTGGCCCGGGCGGCCGGTCTACTGCGGGATGTCCGCAAGGATGATCCGTATCTGTGCTTCGCCGACAACTGGGACGGAAAAGGCGCCAAGGCTGTGCAATTCAAGGTGCCGGTGATGAAGTCGGGCGATTGCCTGGCCCGGTATTTCGTGCGGCTGGAAGAGATCAAGCAGTCGCGGGCGATCATCAAGCAGTTGATCGATGACATTCCCGGCGGCCCGGTGAATGTGAGCGTGGAAGGCAAGGATATCTTGCCGCCCAAGGATCAGACCTACGGCAGCATCGAAGGCCTGATCCATCATTTCGAGATGGTGATGACCAACCGCGGATTCGAGGCCGCCAAGGGCGAAGTCTACGGATGCACCGAAACCGCCAACGGCGAACTGGGATATTACCTCGTCAGTGACGGCGGCCCGGTGCCGTGGCGGGCACGCACGCGTCCACCCTCGTTCATTCACTTGAGCATTCTGCCCAAGATGATCGAAGGCCACATGATGAGCGACGTGGTGGCGGTGCTGGGATCGCTGAATATCATCGCGGCGGAATTGGACAGATAAGGGAAACGGTGAACGTTAGGCGATGAACGCATAAGTGCGGCTTCATCGTTCATCATTCATCGTTCTACGTTTTTGAGGAATCTATGGCTTGGATAGTTCAAAATCGATTGCAGCCGTATACGCCGACGCGGTCGGAACCGTATATCACGGAGAAGATTCGCAAGGAGATCGAGGAAAAATATTTTCCGCGGTATCCGACGAAGCGGGCGGCACTGTTGCCGCTGTTTCACTTAATCATGCATGAATATGGGTTCATCGCGGCGCAGGCAATCGATGAGGCTGCGACCCTGCTGGGGATTTCGGCCAGCGAAGTGCAGGATGCGGCGACGTTCTACGAAGAATTTCGCTTTGAACCCAGCGGCAAGTACGTGGTGAACGTCTGCCGGTCGATCGCATGCGAACTGTGCGGGCATGAAAAAGTCCTCGCGAAGATCAAGGAAATTTTCGGGATCGAGAATTTCGAGACCACCGAAGACGGGTTGATCACGCTCTTCGAAGTGGAATGCCTGGGGCTGTGCGAATTCGCTCCCGCGGCATTGATCAACGGCGAGCGGCAGTGCAATCTAACCCCCGACGGCTTTGTCGAGACGCTGAAAAAACTGCCGAAGGAAGTGGCTCCTCATGACAACGGGCATTGAAGTTTTGCCCCAAGTCACCAAGAAGCGAAGAGACAGGAAATAAAGAAGAGACTGAATTATGGCATTTAATGGCCCGATTCTTTTGAAACGCATTCCCGATGAGGCTTCGCAGCGGAAGCTGATTCGGTATGACGATTACGTCGCCAGCGGCGGGTACAAGGCGTACAACCAGGCGCTGGCGATGAAGCCCGAGGACATCATCAACGTGGTGAAGGACTCCGGCCTGCGCGGCCGCGGCGGCGCGGGGTTCCCGTGCGGGGTGAAGTGGACGTTTCTGCCGAAGGATATTTTCCCACGCTATCTGGCCGTGAACTACGACGAATCCGAGCCGTGCACGTTCAAGGACCGCTACCTCTGCGAGTACGATCCGCACGTGCTGCTGGAAGGCATCGCGATCGCGGGCATCGCCAATCGCATCAGCGCCAGCTACATCTTCATCCGCGGCGAATATCACACGCAGGCGAAAATTCTTGAAGAGGCCCTCAAAGAGGCCTACGAAAAAGGCATCTTCGGCAAGGCCTATCCCGGTACGGACATCGTGCATCATTGCTACGTTCATCGTGGCGCCGGCGCATACATCTGCGGCGAAGAGACCGGGCTTCTGGAAGCGCTGGAGGGCAAACGCGGGTGGCCGCGCATCAAGCCGCCATTCCCGGCAGTCGCAGGCGCGTTCGCCAAGCCGACGATCATTAACAATGTCGAAACGCTCGCGTGTCTGCCGTACATCGTGGAAAACGGTGCCGCAGCGTTCAAGGCGATGGGCACGCCGACCAGCTCGGGCCCGAAACTCATGGGCGTCAGCGGCCACGTGAACAAGCCCGGCGTATACGAGGAAGAACTCGGCATTCCGATGGGCAAGCTCATCGAAAAATACGCCGGCGGCGTAAAGGGAAAATACAAAGCCGCCTTCCACGGCGGAATTTCCATGGGCGTGCTGGGCACAAACCAGTATGACGCGCCGCTTGATTTCGACATCGGCAAGGCCTTCGGCGTGCTCGGTCTGGGCACCGCCTGCGTCACGGTGATGAATGAATCGACGGACATGGTGAAAGTGGCGCGGAACTGCGTGCGGTTTTATGCCCACGAAAGCTGCGGCCAATGCACCCCCTGCCGCGAAGGCAGCGCCTGGGCGTACAAGATGCTCAACCGCATCTGCGACGGCCGGGGCAAGGCGAAGGATCTGGACCTGCTGCTGGAGATCGGCCTGGCCCAGGGCATCATGCCGGGCACGACGATCTGCGGCCTCGCCGACGGCACTAACTGGGTCATCAAAACGATCCTGCAGAAGTTTCCGGAAGAGTTCAAGGCCAAGATCAAGGCCGAAAGCGTGCAGGGCGTGGACGTGACCGTCGGCGGCGTGAAGGTGTAGAGGATTGGATCGAGACCAAACGGGTTGGCGACAAATCGCGGTTTTGGCTCATTTTAAGCAAGGTTTGCTATGCCCACGATGGAAATTGATGGTAAGAAGGTCAGCTTCGAAGGCAAGAAGATGATTATGCAGGTGGCGCAGGACAACGGGATCGAGATCCCTGCGTACTGCTACCACCCGGGGCTGAGCATCGTGGCGTCATGCCGCATCTGCCTGGGCGAAATCGAATCGCCCGACCCGAAGGATCCGACCAAGCTGGTGCGCGTGCCGAAGCTGATGCCCACCTGCCAGACGCCGGCAGTCGACGGCATGAAAGTCTACACCAAGTCCCCCAAGTCGCGGGCCAATCAGAAAGCCGTGATGGAATTTCTGCTGATCAATCACCCGCTGGATTGCCCGGTATGCGATCAGGCCGGCGAATGCTACCTGCAGGATTACAGCTTCAAATATGGCCGCGGCGAGTCGCGGTTTGAGGAAGACAAAGCGAAAAATCCGAAGAAGGATGTAGGCAATCACATTCTGCTCTATGCCGACCGGTGCATCATGTGCACGCGCTGCGTGCGCTTCACGCGGGAAGTTTCCGGCACCAGCGAACTGGCCGTCTTCGGCCGCGGCCATAAGGAAGAGATCGACATTTTCCCGGGCAAGCCGGTGAACAATCCCCTAGCCAGCAACGTGATCGATTTGTGCCCGGTCGGGGCGCTGCTCGACAAGGATTTTCTCTTCACGCAGCGCGTGTGGTTCCTCAAGAGTTCGCCGTCGATCTCGCCGGTGTCGAGCCAGGGCGAGAACATTTATATCCACCACAACCAGGGACGGATCTACCGCATCAAACCGCGCTTCAACCAAGGCATCAACAAGTGGTGGATCAGCGACGAGACGCGTTACGGCTTCGAATTCGTGCATGCGGCAGATCGGTTGCGCGTGCCCGAGCGGCTGCAGTTCGGCAGCAGTACCGAGATTTCATGGGATGCGGCAATTCTGCATGCCGATGAAGATCTGCGCGGCGCAGTAAAGGCCGGCGGTGGCCTGGCGTGCATCCTGTCGCCGTTCGATTCTACCGAAGAAATGTTCCTGCAGATCAAGTGCGTGCGAAGCATCGATCCGCAGGCCTGGATCGCCATGACCCCCGTGCGTATCGACGGGCAGGATATCGTGCTGAAGAATCCGCAGACCGGCGCTGTGACTTACACCGTCAAGGCCGAAAAGGCGCCGAACCGCAAGGGCGCCGAAAAAATGATGGCCCACTTCGGCGGCAACATCTGCACGCTGGGCGAACTGCACGAGAAGGTCAAGAACAAGAAAGTGACGGCGGCGCTGCTGTCGAGCGACCCCTTCCCCGCCGCACACGTCGCCGATTACCGCCAGGTGCTCACGGGCATCCAAACGCTGATTCGCCTGGGCACCCGCGGCGGGGCCGTGTACGAACGGTCGACGCTCTCTCTGCCGGTATGCACGTGGGCCGAAAAGAGCGGCGTGTTCGAGAATTTCGAGGGACGCATCCAGGCCTTCGTGCAGGCTATTCCGCCGCTGGATGAAACCCGCAGCGCCGGCAGCATCTTCTGGGAACTGCTCGGTAACAACGGGCCCTACGACGTGCGGACGGTTCGCGGCCTCATGGTCGCCGCCGGACTGAACGACTACGGCAACGTGGCGATTCCGGAAGGCGAGCTGAAAGTCGAAGAAATGCAGTTCGCGGCCCTATGAGCGGCGAAGAAGCCGGAAACGAGAAAAAAATTAAGAAGAACTTCATGAGGCTCGGACGACAGTCCGAGCCTTTTTTTGTGGGTCCAGCGAGTGCATGATCGTGCGTGGCAACGGGAGCGACGGTACAATCGCCCATCGCAAAGACCTTTTCCCGGCGCGGCGGAGCGACATGATGAAACTGGCATTTTCGACCAATGCATTCACACGGCACAGTCTCGATGAGGCGCTCGAACAGATTGCCGCGGCCGGCTATGCGGGGGTGGAAATTCTTGCCGACAAGCCCCACTGGTATCCGGCAAAATTCGACAAGGGCGAAGCGGTATCGATCCGGCGGATGCTGGATAAGCTGAAGTTGAAGGTGAGCAATGTCAACGCGAACTGTACCTTCGGCTATTTTCGCGATCCCCCGCCCGAGGCCTTCTTCGAGCCGTCGCTGATTTCACCGGTGCCGAAGATGCGGACCGACCGCATCAAAATGATTCAGAACACCCTGCAGTTCGCCAAGACGATCGGTGCAGAGAACATCAGCATCACCAGCGGCAAGTCATTGCCCACCGTGGCCCCGGAGATGGCCGCCAAACTGCTGCGTGAGAACCTGATGCCCGTGCTCGAGACCGCCGAAAAACTGCAGGTGCGGGTCGGCTTCGAATGCGAGCCCGGCCTATTCATCGAATGGGCCACCGAACTGCGCGAACTGATCGACCGCGTTGGCAGCAAAATGCTCGGGGCAAATCTCGACCTCGGCCACAGCGTGGTGCTGGGCGAAGACATTCCCGCAACCATCAAACTGCTGGGCGATCGCATCTGGAATTGTCACATTGAGGACATCCCCGGCCGCAAGCATTATCACTTGATTCCCGGCCAGGGCACGATGGATTGGCTCGCCATCAAAGCGTCGCTCGAACGAATCGCCTACGATCGCTTCCTCACGGTGGAACTCTACAGCTATCCGGACCGCCCAGTGGAAGCCGCTCGGGAGAGTATCGCGTATCTGGGCGCGGTGTTTGGATGACGCAATGACGCAATGACCAATGACCAATGACGCAAGGATTGGTGAGGAAGATTGCACTTGCGTCCTTGGTCATTGGGCCCTGGGTCATTCCGCCCACGGCGGACGGTGCTATACTCTGAAGAGGAAACTGACTCTTAGGGGAGAACCGCATGCATAAGATCACGATCATGAGCAAACCGGGCTGCCATTTGTGTGATGTGGCCAAGCAGGTGGTCGAACGCGTCATCATTGGCCGGGCCCCGGCGGTGATTGAGATTCTCGACATCACCCAGGACCAGGAATTGCTCGAGAAATACAAGAACGACATTCCGGTAGTGCTGGTCGATGGCGTCGAGAGATTCCGTCACACGGTGGATGCGGATCGGCTGGCCGAACTTTTTTACGATGAGCCGGGCGAGCGGCTGGCGGGCATTTCATCGTAACGCGGAGCGGACATGGCTCAATCACCTCACCCCAAGGAATGTAAGCTGAACTTCCGCGTGCGCTACGTGGAATGCGATCCGATGGGTTTTCTGCATCATTCGCGGTTTCTGCCGTTTCTGGAAATGGGCCGCACCGAGTTGCTCCGCATGACCGGCGTCAGTTACCGCGAACTGGAAGAGCGGGGGGTGCTGTTCGTGGTGACGAAGATCACCATCAACTACAAGCGGCCGGCGAAATACGATGATGAGCTGGAACTCCATACGCGCATCATCAAACAGACGCACGTGCGGATCGATCATGCGTATGAAATCTTCAACGTGGCCACGCGCGAACTCCTCTGCAGCGCCGAGAGCACCATCGCCTGCATCGGCCGCGACGGCCAGGTGCAGCCGATCCCGGATTTCCTCGGCGGAAAATGGGCGGCCGAAAAGCTCTGACCGGATGCGTCCGCGGCAGATTGCGGCTATCTTCGAGGCATGGATTACGATCTGATCATATTAGGTGCCGGTGCTGCCGGCATGATGGGGGCAGTGGCAGCGGGGGAGCGGGCGCGGGAACTGGCGGCGGATACGCCGTCGCAGTCTCCACTGAAAATCGCGATCTTTGAAAAGAACGTACAGCCGGGCATCAAGGTGCTGGTGTGCGGCGGCGGCCGGTGCAATTTCACCAACGCCGGCAGTGTTGAATTCCTGATCGAGCAGTTTGGGCGCAACGGACGCTTCCTCACGCCAGCGCTCCAGCACATGGATAACGAAGCTCTGCGGGGATGGTTCGCAGCCCAGGGCGTGCCCAGCCATGAGGAACATGATGGGAAAATTTATCCGAATTCAAACCAGGCGCGATCGATTGTCGATGCGCTGGTAAAACAAATGCGGGCGCTGGGCGTGGATATTTTTCCGGGAACTGAGGTGAAGGCACTACGGACCGAGACCTCGGCCGCCGCCGCTCAGCACTTCGTCGTCACACTGGCCGATGGCCGCGAATTCTCCTCGCGGGCCGTACTGCTGGCGGTGGGGGGGATGAGCTATCAGCGGATGGGCACCACCGGCGATGGCTATCGAATGGCCGAGAGTCTGGGGCATACCGTCGTCACGCCGCGACCGGCGATCGTCGCACTCCTATGCAAGGAGGAGTGGCCGAAGCAGTTGCCGGGGCTGGCGGTGGAAGGCGTGGAAGTGCGGATCGAAGCGCCGGGCCCGTTGCCGCGATTGGCCACGGGCAAGCCGACGCCGACCATTAACGATCTGCTCTTCACCCATTTCGGCTTGAGCGGTCCTGCGGTGCTCAATCCCTCGGAGATCGTCGCGGAACTGCTGGAAAAATTTGAGACGGTGACATTGCGGGTCGATTTTGTTCGCGCGAAGACCCACGAGGACCTCTCCGCCATCTTACGAAACTGGCAGCAACAGCAGGGCAAAAAACTCGTAAGAAAAATGCTCGGCGAACTGCTGCCGCAGCGTCTGGCCGAAAAATTCTGCGAATTAGAGGAAATCTCCACCGAGCAGATCTGCGCAGACTTGAACGCCGGACAGATTCATCGCCTGATCGAGCGGCTGAAAGTGTCGCGGTTCACCATCTTCGCGACGCGCGGGTTCAAGGAGGCCATGGTCACCGCCGGCGGGGTCACCCTGTCCGAAGTCGATCCTCACACGTACGAATCCAAACGTGTCCCAGGCCTCTACATCACGGGTGAAGTGCTCGATCTAACGGGCCCCAGCGGCGGTTACAACCTGCAACTGGCCTTTTCGACAGGCCATCTGGCGGGCGTGAAGGCAGCCGAAGCGTTGCTGCATCGATAGGAGCCGGCCACCCGGCAACCAGACCAAATCTCCCACCCGTTCCCTTTTCCACGCGATACCCGATAGAATAGAACCTATTGAAACAGGACTCTTTGCCCGGAGGGCTTGCCATTACGACGACTGAAAATAATGTGACTGCCGCGGTTGCCGAGACGCATCCGTCGCTGAAATTCGCGCTGGCTGTCGCGGAACTTGCCGCCAACACGCGCTGTGAGAACGTAGTGCTCATGGATCTGCGGGGCAAATCGCCCGTGGCCGAGTTCTTCATCATCGCCACCGGCACCTCGCCGCGCCAGATGCGAACCGTCATCGACGAAGTCTCGGACCTGGGCAAAACCTCGGGGTTCGCGGCGTGGCATTCGAGCGGCTATGAGTCCGCCCGGTGGATTCTGCTCGATTGCGTGAATGTAGTCGTGCATGTGTTCGATCCGGATAGCCGCGACTTCTACGACCTGGAACTGCTCTGGGGCGATTGCCCGCGGATAGACTGGCGCGCCGCGCTGGGCCTGCCCCCGGCCACGGAAACCGAGCGCGTCCGGACGAAATCGTTCGATCGCACCGCGGGAACCGATGAGGATGTCGAGTTCGAGCCGGGCGCAGACGATGAGTCCGGAGCAGGTGACGGCGACATTGACGAAGAGGCCGAGGCCGATGCATCTGTCGTGACCGAACTGCCGGACGATGGCGAACATGGCTCGGGGATTGAGTATGTCGAAGTCGCTCCGCCGAGCCGTCGCCGGGGCAAGAATGTCATGCCGACGACGCTCCTGCGGGAAGAGGAAGAGGCCGATGAGCTTGAGCAGTTGACCGTAACGCCGACGGACGAGGAATTGGAAGAGACAGCCGGGGTCAAGATTGCCGGTCGCAAGAAGGCTCGCAAGCCCGCGAAGAAGGCCGCCGCCAAGAAGAAAGTTGCTGTGAAGAAGAAGGCTCCTGCGAAGAAGAAGGTTGTCGCGAAGAAAAAACCGGCCGCCAAGAAAAAAGCTGCAGCGAAGAAGCCGGTTGCCAAAAAGAAGCCGACTATCAAAAAGAAGCCCGTAACCAAGAAGGCTCCGGCGAAGAAGAAAACCGCCAAACCCGCGAAGAAGGTCGCCAAGAAGAAGAAATGATGCCTCCATTGAGGCATTGATCAGCAATAAGACGTCAGGGCGGGCTACAGCCCGCCTTTTTTTCATCATCCGCCAGCAGGTGCCCAAATCGTGAAAACCATCGACGAGATTCTCAAGGATCAGTTTTCGGAAGCCATCGGCAAGGCCTTCGGGGCCGAGTACATCACCGATCCGATGATCAAGGCTGCCGATCCCAAGCACGCGGATTACCAGAGCAACGTGGCGATGTCGCTGACCAAAAAGGTCGGCCAGTCGCCCCGTAAGGTGGCCGAGCAGATCGTCGCGCAGCTCACCCTCGACGACGTATGCGAACCACCCACGATCGCCGGTCCGGGCTTTATCAACCTGCGGCTCAAGAAGGAATTTCTCGCCAAGGCGCTGTCCGATGCGTTTGGCGATGCCGTCTCCTCCCGCGCCGGCGTCGATGAATCCGAGCATCCGCAGACCGTTCTGATCGATTACTCCGGCCCCAACGTCGCCAAGCAGATGCACGTCGGCCACCTCCGCAGCACGATCATCGGCGACACACTGGCCCGCGTGTTCGAATTCCTCGGCCACACCGTCATTCGGCAAAATCACATCGGCGACTTCGGCACCCAGTTCGGCATGCTCATCCATTATCTGCGAACCGCCGGCCTGGCCGATCAGCCGCTGACGATCGAAGACCTCGACCGCTACTACAAGGAAGCGACCGCCAAGTTCAAGATCGATCCTGCATTTGCCGAGCAGGCGCGCAAGACGGTCGTCGAGCTGCAATCCGGCGCGACGGAAGCCGTAACCATTTGGAATCGCATGCGGGTCGAGACCCACAAGCATTACACGGAAGTCTACAAGTTGCTGAACGTGACCCTGACCGACGCACACGAGCGCGGCGAATCGTTCTTCGGCCCGCGCCTGCCGCGGATCGTCGAACGCGTGAAAAGCACGCTGGAATTCGGCGGCGAGGGCACGACGATCTCGGCGCATTCCGGCACGTCGGATGACACCTTTGATGAGCCGTACGATCACAGCCCACCCCAGAAGAACGGCGATCTTCCCGAAACGCAGGACAACGTCCGCCGCGCCGACGAGGCGTCTGAGCCGAAGGAAATCACCAAGCCTTTCGCGGCTATTTCCGGCGGCGCCTTCTGCGTCTTTCTCCCCGGTTACGTCGGCAAGGACAAACGCCCCGTCCCGGTGATGCTGCAGAAACGCGATGGCGGCTTCCCCTACTCCGCGACCGATCTTGCCGCGCTCTACTTCCGCGTCCAGGAAAACAAGACCACGCCCGCAGAGCAACTGCCGCTCAATAAAGACTGGCATGCCGACCGCGTGATCTATTTGACTGATGCCCGCCAAAGCCAGCATTTTGCGATGGTCTTCGACGTGTTTCGCGCTGCACAGTGGGATCACAACCCGGCGACCGAAGGCCCCGTATCACTCGAACACGCCCCCTTCGGATCGATCCTCGGCGAGGATGGCCGCCCCTTCAAAACCCGCAGCGGCGATACCGTGAAACTCAAGGATTTACTCGCCGAAGCCATCGAACGTGCCGGCAACGTAAAGGCCGAGCGCGGCGCGGAATTGCCCGCCGAAAAACGCGCGATCGTGAACCGGACCGTCGGCATCGGCGCCGTGAAATATGCCGATCTCCGGAACGATCGCATCACGGATTACATCTTCGCCTGGGACCGCATGCTCTCCCTTGAAGGCAACACCGGGCCATACCTGCAGATGGCGTACACCCGCATCCAGTCGATCTATCGCCGCGGCGGAATCACGCCCGGCCAGGTGCGTGCCTCCAAGCCGAAATTGCAGCTCGACCATCCCGAAGAACAAGCCCTTGCCAAGAAACTGCTCGTCTTCGGCAGCGTCGTCGAGAGTGTCGCCCGGGACCTCAAACCGCATTACCTCTGCACGTATTTGTACGAACTCGCCGGCGCATTTTCGCGGTTCTTCGAGAATTGTTCGGTGCTCAAAGCGCCCAGCGAAGATGTGAAAATGAGCCGCCTGCTGCTGTGCGACATGGTCGCCACCGTGCTCCGCATCGGCCTGCACGATCTCCTCGGCATCGAAGTACTCGACGAGATGTGATCGCGCGGCTCTAATACCCCCATGAGCCAGCGCCTCTACCGTATTTCTGATGAGCAGTTGCCGCACGTCCTGACGCATCTGGCGCAGGCCGGCGGAACTTCCCGCAGCGTGGAAACATGGCGGCAGGATCGCATGACGGCCCTCCTGCTCGGCCGGTCCGATGCCACCAGCAGCCCCACCGCAGTGATGCCCATCAGCCAGCGCCGCGTCCAGATCGCTCCGGGCCGCTCGATCAACGCCGGATGGATTTCCTCCAATCAATTTGCCAGCCGCATGGGTCTGCGGCGTCAGACGCGCAGCACCGCCGGCGACTGGCCGGAGCTGCTGCCCGAACTCGATGCACTGCTCGTCGTCCGCCGCGACGAGCCCAGCCTCGCCGCCCGCTGGTACGCCCAGACCGGTTTTCACGATGTGCTCAACATTCGCTGCCTCTATCTCGATATGGAGCAGCCGCCGGCAGGGGGGGGATCGCGCTATCACGTGCAGGTATGTTCCGTCGCGGACCTGCCGCGCTGGCAGGAACAAATGCTCGCCGTCTACCGCGAAGTCTATGCCAACAGCGGTGGGGCAGTGACGCGTGATGTCACCTTCTGGCAGCCCGCGCTGTCGAATCATTTTTACCGCGAGCACTATCAGTTCCAGGTGATCGGCCTCTGGAGCGATGCCGGCATGGAAAGCACCGCAGCGCCCAACGCCACGTTGATGGGTTACGCCGTCGTCGGCTGGAGCGGCTGGCATTCCAAACGCCCCCGCATGGACATCCTCGAGCTGGCCACGCGCCAGTGGGATACCGCGGTGGCGCAGGAACTTATCCAAACCGCAAGCCAACTCGCCTGGAGCAAACAAGTCCGGCAGGTACGCGCCGTGATCAGCGTCCACGATCCCTATCGCGGCCACCTGGCACGCACCGGCTTCGTGGACCGCTGGGGCTACATCATGGCCGCCAAATGGCTGCATCCCCAGCGCTATCTCGACGCCCTGGCCGAAAGGCTCCCCCCGGAAATCGCCGGCCTGAACGTCCAACTCTCCGCCGCCGGCGAGGTGGATCTGACCCTGCGCGTGGGTTCCCCCACCGGCCAGGCCATCCGCGTGCAGGCCGACGCCCGGACCATCACCCGCCTCCTGCTCAATCGCGTCGAAGTCTCCGCCGCCGTCCAGGACGGCACCCTCCTGGCCTCCGACTCCCCCGACCGCGACTTCGCCCGCCTCTCCCACGCCTTCCCCTGGACCCCCTGGGTCTTCCACATGGCCGACTACATCTGAGCAATCCCAACCGCCATTCAGTGGCGAACCGGCCCGCTTTTACTACAATCGCAACCATGACGACCATTCACGTCCAACTTCCATCGCTTCCCGCACCTGCCTACGACATCCACATCGGCCCGGCGCTGCTCGATCAGCTCGGCACGCTGGTGAAATCCGTTGCCCCTGCAGTTTCCTGCGGCATCGTCACCGATTCCAACGTCGCGCCGCATTACCTCGAACGTGCCAAGTCGCAACTCACGGGCGCAGGCTACCGCGTGATCGCGCATATCATTCCCGCCGGTGAGGCCCACAAGACCGTGCAGACCGTGGCCGGCGCATGGGATACCTTCCTAAGCGCCAAAGTGGAACGCTCCACGCCCATCATCGCCCTCGGTGGGGGAGTAGTAGGCGACCTCGGCGGCTTCGTCTCCGCCTCGCTCCTCCGCGGCACGCCGTTCATCCAGGTGCCAACCACCCTGCTTGCGGCCGTCGATGCGTCCGTCGGCGGCAAGGTCGGCGTCGATCATTCCGCCGGAAAAAATCTCATCGGTGCCTTTCATCAACCGCGGATGGTCATCACCGATACCGAGACCTTCCGCACATTGCCACCGCGCGAAATCCGCTGCGGACTCGCCGAGTGCATCAAGCATGGCGTGATCCGCGACGCATCGCTGTTTGCATTTATCGATCAAAATGCCGAGAAAATTGCCGCACTCGACGGCCCAACCATGACCGATCTCGTCGCCCGCAACGTCGCGATCAAAGCCGCCATCGTGCAGGAAGATCCCTTCGAAAAAAGCGTGCGGGCCCTGCTCAATCTCGGCCACACCTTCGGCCACGCCATCGAAAACGTCATGGAATACGGCGTCATCCAGCATGGCGAAGCGGTGGCACTAGGCATGGTCGCCGCCGGGCGATTGGCCATGGCACTGGGCAAATTCTCCCAGCCGCAGCAGGATCAACTGATCTCCCTGATCGCCAAAGTCGGCCTGCCCACGCGTTGCCCGCAGCTCGATGTCCAAAAAACCTTCGACGCCATGTTCACCGACAAAAAAGTCCGCGGCGGTAAATTACGCTTCGTGCTGCCGACCAAGATCGGCCGCGCCGAAGTGGTCGACTACGTCCCCGATGCCCCCGTACGCGAGGCCATCGCCTCGCTTCGTTGAGTCCCCAGCCTCTGGAGTACTACACCATGGAACACACACCATCCTCCATCCCCGACGAAAAACTTCTCGCCTGGCTCCGCCTTTCGCACGTGCCCAACATCGGGCCCGTTCTGGTCAAACGTGTCGTCGCCGCGCTCGGTTCTCCGGAAGCCGTGCTCGCCGCACGTCCTCCGCGGCTGGCCGCCGTTGAAGGTATTGGCACGATGCGCGCCAACGCCTTCTCCGCCGCAGCTACTCTCGATGATGCACGCCGCGAGCTCGACGCCGCCCGCGCCCACGGCTTCGAAATCCTCTGTGCCGACGACCCCCGCTGGCCCGCCGGCCTCAAACCCATTCCCGATCCGCCCATCACCCTCTTCCTCCGCGGCCAGTTGCTGCCCCAAGACAACCTCGCCATCGGCATCGTCGGCGCCCGGCAATGCACCCTCTACGGCCGCGAACAATCCGCACGTTTCGGCACACTCCTGGCCACCGGCGGATTCACCGTCATCTCCGGCGGCGCCCGCGGAATCGACACCGCCGCCCACGAAGGCGCCCTCCGCGCCAAGGGCCGCACCATCGTCATCCAAGGCTGCGGCCTTTTAAATACCTACCCGCCGGAAAACGCCGGCCTCTACGATCGCATCGTCGCCGAAGGCGGCGCGATCCTCAGCGAACTGCCCCTCGACGCCCCACCGGTGAAGGAAAATTTTCCACCTCGAAACCGCATCATCGCCGGCATGTCGCTCGGCATCCTCGTCGTCGAAGCCAACCTCCGCAGCGGCAGTCTCATCACCGCTCGCCTCGCCGCCGACGACTACGGCCGCGAAGTCTTCGCCCTCCCCGGTCGCGTCGATTCCCCCGCCTCCGCCGGCACGCATCACCTCATCAAAAACGCCTCCGCCCACCTCGTCGAAAACCTCGAAGACATCCTCGCCGCCCTCGGCGACGTCGGCCGCGCCCTCACCAACATCCAAACCGCCGCTCCTGACGGCGCAAGAAACGTGAACCATACCGGGTGCCATGCTCCTGATGGGGCAGGGGCCCCATCAGGAGCATGCCGCAACGACGCCCCATCGCTCTTTGACCGAAACACCCCCGCACCATCCCCACCTCCACACGCCGAACCCCAAACCTTCACCGGCCCCCAGCAACGCATCCTCGCCGCTCTCGACGGCCAATCCGTCTCCATCGACGACCTCGTCGAACTCACCGCCATGCCCGCCTCTGTTCTCATGGCCGAACTCACCATCCTCCAAATCCGCGGCATCGTCTCCCGCAACCCCGGCAACCGCTTCAGCCGCCGCACCTGAGCGTCTCTGGTGCATCCCCCGCCTCTCACCCTTCTGCGAAGTTGCTTCGCCGTTGATTCAATATGAGAATGCCCTCCGCGCATCAGATGCCTCGACCATCGCAGTCAGCGATGGTGCTGCCGCCGCCGCGCCGTGTGTTTTGACACGCCCTGGAGATCGTTAACGATGGACAGTGTTCTTCGCCTGGATGCCGATGGTTACTTCATCCGCGGCACGCAACGTATCGTGCCCGTTGGCGTCAACTACTGGCCCGCCTCCACCGGTGTCGACATGTGGGCCCGCTGGAATCCCGACGAGATCCAACACGATATCGACCTCGTCGCCAGCCTCGGCCTCAATTGCATCCGTTTCTTCCTCCGTTGGCAGGATTTCGAACCCGAACCCGGCCTCTACAACCCCGAGGCCTTCAAACACCTCGATCAATTCATGGGTTGGATCGTCCAGCGCCATCTGCTCGTGCAGCCCTCCCTCTTCGTCGGCAGCATGAGCGGCGGCGTCTTCTGGCCCGCGTGGAAACAGAACCGCAATCTCTTCACTGACCCCTTCATGCTCGAGCGTTCCCAATCCTTTGCCCGCCGTGTGGCCCAGGCCCTCGCACCCTTCCAGGAACATCTCGCCGGGTTCGACTACGGCAATGAAATGGAAGGCCTTCCCGACAGCAAATCGCTCACCCTCGCAGAACTTCGCACCTGGACCCACGCCGTAAAGACCGCGGTTCTCGCAGAAATCCCGCGCGCACTATTTGTCCCGGGCACCAGCCCCGGGCCTCTCGTCGGGGAAACTGCCTGGCGCTACGACAACGACCTCGGCGCTGATTTCCTCAGCGTGCATCCCTACCCCATTCCGTATTGGCAGGGACTGCGCTTCGACGGCTTACGCGATCCCTTCGCGCAAGCGTTCTTTCCCTACGCCATCAAGGCCGCCCGCATAAACGGTCCGGTCATGGTCCAGGAATTCGCCACGCTCATCACCGGCGCTGCAGCCCCGCAGGATGCCTACCTGCGTTCCGTGCTCCCGGCAGGATGGAACGCCGGCGCCAATGGCTTCCTCTGGTGGTGCCTCCGCGACGTCAAGTCGCGCGCCTACAACTACGTCCGCGCCGGCATGGAATCCCGCCTCGGCCTCGTCGACGCCCAGGACCGCGTCAAACCCGGCCTCGAATTCTTCCTCGAATTCGCCCGCGACGTGCAAACCCGGCCGCTTCCCGACCGCCGCTCCGAGATCGCACTCTACTGGCCGCGCCACTACCACCAGCAGGAAGATCCCGGGCACACCCACAATTCGCCGCAAACGCTTCACAATCGCATGCTCTGCGCCTATCACCTCCTCGTCCGCACTGGCCGCAACCCCAGCGTCGTCCGCGGCGTAGTTCCGCTCCCTCCGCACCTTCAAGTACTCATCATTACCGGCGCGCACCTCGATGCCGACGAAGTCGTGATGCTGACGGACTGGGTCCGCGCTGGCGGAAAACTCATCTGGCACGGCCCACGCTGGAGCGAATGGGGCAACGATATGGTCAAACTCCTGGGGGCCTCTCCCGCCGACTTCCGCCTCCCGCAGAATGCCACCGTGGAGGCCTTCGGGCGTTCGTGGAACTTCGCCTCCCATCACACACCCGAAAATGCGCGCATGGATATTTCTCCCAGCGGCGCTGAACCGCTGGCCGCCGATTCCACCGGATTTCCCATCCTCTGGCGCCATAACCTCGGCAAAGGCTGCGTCCTCTTCACAATCCCCGTGATCGAAGAAGCCGTCCTGTCGGCACTGGGAAACCTCGCCGCGCGCGACGCCTGGTCCGACTGGTACGCCGGCGAACTCGCCCTCCTCCAAACCCACGACGACCGCTTCGCCAAGCGCTCAAATTAGGCCTAGACTCAAGTGTCAGTGTAGGTCAGTACGTGTTTGCGGCTCATGCAGGAGATCCCATGCCCTACTCCCGCCCCGAAGGTATCGCCGTCTACGTCTACCGCCACCTCCACGGCGTCCGCGAACTCCTCCAGATCCACCGCTCCAGCAAAACCGGCGAATACCAGCACTCCTGGCAAACCGTCTACGGCGGCACCGAAGCCAACGAAACCGCCATCCAGGCCGCCCTCCGCGAACTCAAGGAAGAAACCCACCTCGTCCCCCGCCGCATGTTCCAGGTGGAATACATCGAAATGTTCTACATGGCGATGCATAATCAGATCATCACCATGCCCGTCTTCGCCGTCGAAGTCGATCCTTCGGACATGATTGTCCTGAATGAAGAGCACGACGCCTTCCGCTGGATTCCCGCCGCCGAATATGCCACCCATTTCATGTTCCGCACACAGCGCCAAGCTATCTCGCATCTCCTCGAAGCCCTCGACCATCCGACCGCCGCCCAGCCGCTCCTCACCATCGATCTCACGCGCCTGCCCCCCTCACCATCTTGACGCCGCCGTCCACATTATCCCACCCACTGAAATTGCAATTGCCCTCCCGCCGCAAAATCCGATGATCATAATTCGGCTTCTATTTCCGAAGCCGCACGATTTTTTCTCCATCACCCTCGGGAGGCCCCATGCCCACCACACCCAAACACATTCACGACGGCTCCCTGAAATTCGCCGGCGATCCCAACGCCTCCTTCGAACGCCACCTGATTTTCGACCACGTTCAGCCCCCCAATATCGCCACCTCGCGTTCCCATTTCTGGGCCCTTTCCCGCGCCCTTCGCGACATGCTCACCCCCCACTGGATCGATACCGAAAAGGCCTACGACCAGAAAAACCCTAAACAGGTCTACTACCTCTCGATGGAATTCCTCATCGGCCGTTCGATGGTCAACAACATCGTCAACCTCCACGCCGAACCAATCGTTCAGAAAGCCATGGCCGAGAAGAAGCTCGACTGGACGACCATCGCCGAACAGGAGCCCGACGCCGGCCTCGGCAACGGCGGCCTCGGTCGTCTCGCCGCCTGCTTCATCGACTCCCTCGCCACCCTTCAAATCCCCGCCATCGGCTACGGCCTGCGCTACG
>Ga0114951_10000839_pt1 | contig 40937 bp, 30 predicted proteins | sample AM7aDNAmetaG_FD_88677 | JGI IMG/M metagenome (GOLD analysis project Ga0114951, IMG submission 88677) | Freshwater microbial communities from Finland to study Microbial Dark Matter (Phase II) - AM7a DNA metaG | ecosystem: Environmental > Aquatic > Freshwater > Lake | place: Finland: Lake Alinen... | reverse complement strand
TTAACCATAATATATATTATATTTAATAATAGATATAGTTAAGTACTAGCACTTAGCTCTGTGCAACAGCCTCAATAATTCAAAAAATATTCGAAATATGGTCTTATTTTTGGTACCCTTGCAGAGCCTCAACAAGTGTCAAATTCTTACCCAATTTCAGGCTAAAAAAATCCAAGTGGCAAAGTTGGGTTTTAACTTATACCGACGAATTTATTGGGGGTATGAAGGTAAGTAGATCTTTAAAATTGAATGATCTTCTGAAAATTACTCAAAGAATATAGTATGTTGGGCAGTTGTGGGGTTTTCTGTTTTGAATGGTATTCAACAAATGTTGAAGATGATTCCACCATTGATCGGCATGGCGGATGTTACTCACTATTCTCGTCATCCTGCTCCTGCTGACCACCCTTCCCAGCTCCCACATGCCTCTCCCGTTCCAGCTCACAGATAGTTGGATCGATGTGAAACTCCGCACGGCGGAGCAGACCATGGACAGTACTAGCTTCCCGTGCGGTGAGCTGTGACCTCCCGATGATCCGCCGCATCATCAGCATCGTATTTTCCCGTTTGAACTGAGGATGGTCGATCTCGTCGAGGAAGCGATCAATGTGCATGTAAAGATATTCCATCTCCTTATGACTGGCAAGGAGGTATTCTCCCCGGGGCAGGTGGGCAAGATCGTAACATACCACCCCGACCGCGTGGGATAGATTCAGGATCGGATAGTCCGGCGAAGTCGGGATCGTACAGATCATGTTACACCGCTTCACCTCATCATTATTCAGGCCCCAGTTCTCCCGGCCGAACAATATCGAGATCGTCCCGTTGATATCCCTGACCTGTTCCCTGATCTCACCCGGGGTGTAATAAGGCATCCGCATCGACCGGCAGATCGATTTACTGACCTCACCGGTCGTGGCAATCGTAAGACAGCTATCAGAAAATACCTCGTCAAGGGTGCATATTTTGGCACCCTTCAGCACGTCCTGTGCGTGGGCAGCCCGCAATGATGCCTCTTCTCCAATCTCGCAGGGATCGATAAGGACGAGCTGGGAAAAACCGAAATTTTTCATTACACGGGCTGTAAACCCAACATTTCCCTCGTATATAGGGGCTACCAGGACAATCCGGATATCTGGCATGAAGACCTGACAACAAATGACTGCTTATGTGACAGCCCGGACCGTTGCTTTCAGTACTTCAACACCTTTTTCGTAGACTGCATTACCAACGACGATCGTATCTGCATATCGGGACATTTCCATTGCCTTTTCAGCTGAATCAATTCCCCCGCCATAATAGAGCAACGCCTGGTCCAGTGCCTCCGACGCAGCTTTCACAACCGAAGGGTCCCCGTATATGCCGCTGTATTCGATATACACGATGGGAAATTTGAGGTACCGGTCGGCAACCGAAGTATAGGCTGCGACGTCCATGGCAGAGAGGTCACAGATCGATTTTGTCACCTTCCCGACAGAGGAGGCCGGGTTTAACACAATGTACGCCTCGGGAACAACTTTTTCCCATTCAATTTTCTGTGTTTTCACCCATTCCATGTGCTTACCCACAATCCAGCGGACGTCCGTTGTATTTAACACACTTGGCACGTACAGGTACTCAATACCCTCAAACATGACCGCTTCCGGGCCGGCAGGTTCTACAACAAGAGGCAGACCATAGGAGGCGACCTGGCGCTTCAGGGTCGTTAAATTCTCAACTGTCACATTCAGGGTCCCGGAGAGCATCAGCGCATCGGTGCCACTGGTCGCTACTTCTTCAACAGCCTTCTCATTGAGATGCTTGTCGGGGTCGAGCTTGGTCACGTGGACCCAGTTTTTCCAGCTTGCATGCATAATATAAATCCGTACACTTTTGTATTGTTCTGGTGTTTCAGGCCTTTGCAATGGCCCGGTATTCTTTCTGGTACTCGAGGATCTTCTCTTTCGGGATCCCGGTTTTCTTTGCGAGGTCTTCAGGACTGGCCCGGTCGAGCCTGTCGCCGTTGAAGATCCCCGCACGATAGAGCTTCCCGATCGCTGCCTCGCCAATGCCACGAATTGCGAGGAGCTCAGATTTTCCCCGTTCAAGCTGGGCCTTGCTAATCTTTTCGGGGGCGGGCTTGTTGAGTGCTTTTGCTACCATTTCCACATGACGGTAGACAGTCTCAGGGTTGATTGTGGTGATCTCGCTGATCTCTGCAGGGTGATGACTGATGAAATCGAGCGGAGTGATAATACCTGCAAGATGATATTTTTTCAGACTCACCGCAGGAATGCCGATATCCCTGAGGAGACGTTCGTTGGTGATTCGTTTTGCTTCGTCCTGGAGGATCTCTGCCTCTATTTCACCAATTCCTACACTACGGAGTACCTGCCTTTCTGCTCCCCCCAGCCCTTCCACATCGTCGATGCCTGCAGCATGGAGCTTTTTTACGATGGCTGAATGGCTCCGGCCCCTTCGTGGCGGGAGATGTTTCCTAACAAATTTCCGGCATTCGGAACGTTTCCGCAGGAGTATTAGCACATCTTCTGCCCCGTGTATTAGTTTTTCTGCATCATTAACGGAGAGCCCGGTGGCTGCCATAATGCCATCCTGCCCGGATTTTACGATCTCGTAGACGGTGTAGATGTAGTTATTGTGGAGCTGTTCCCGAATTCCGTCAGTCATTGTGGGGATCAGGTCAAGGGTCTCCTTGTTTGATGAAATATGGTGACAGAGCGGGCACCCGATTTCCCATGGACGTACTCCTTTCTTGATCAGTGTGACATGATGGAGGTGATGCGTCGGACAGATATCATCTGTACGGACTGCGAAACCCCACATGACCATTGGAAGCCCGATATTAAAGGTGCAGTCCGGATAGTTTGAACAACCGATGAATTGCGCCTGGCTTCTCAGATGGCGGATACGGAGATCTTTCCCACATACCGGACAAGGTCCGAGTGTCATTTCCTCGGCCGTCTGGTCCATGATCTCATCCCCGATCTCCTGGCCGTGTGTCTCCAGTTGGTCAAACACACGGTGGAGCATTTCTTTGGATTCTCTCACCACGTCATCCCGGTTCCGTGAGCGTTCCTTGATCATGTTCATGTGGTCTTCGAGCATCTGGGTCATATCAGGCTTGGTGATCGTATCTGCATGGACCTCAAGTGACCCGATGACCGCCATTCCTACCAGACTTGGCCGCAGTGGGTTCCCTTCCACGTATTTCCGGGATACGAGTTTCCCGATCACCTCATGGCGGGTGCTCTTCGTACCGAGCCCTAGTTCTTCCATCCGCTGGATGAGCTTCGCCTGGGTGTAACGGGGGGGTGGTAGTGTCTCCTTTTCCTCGATATACTTCTCTTTTAAGGGGAGCTGTTCGCCTTCGGTAAACTTTGGGAGCAGGTGGTCTTTTGCCTCGCTATACGGGTAGACCTTACGCCAGCCGGGTTCAGCCAGAATACCACCGGTAACTGTATACGGTTCGCCTCCGGCGTCGAAATTAACCTTAAGGGTTTTCCATTGTGCATCCGGGGATAAGGTTGCAAGAAAACGGCGTACGACCAGTTCATACACCTTCCACCGGTCATCGCCAATCGTACCTCTTGAAGCCGCCCCTGTCGGATGGATCGGTGGGTGATCGGTGGTTGATTTTTTTCCTGACGTGGGTTGTGGCCGCCTGTGTGCCATCACGAACGCGACATCGGCGGAGAACACCGAATGTTGAAGGGTTTTTAAGATCCCGTTCAGGTCGAGAGTCTTCGGGTATACCGTATTATCAGTCCTTGGGTACGAGATAAACCCGTTCATGTAGAGGTCTTCAGCAATCCTCATTGAATTTGCAGCTGAAAATCCCAGGCGGGCTGCGGCAATGATGAAACCCGTGGTATCAAACGGCGTGGGGGCACGGTCCGTTTTCTGGCTTTCTTTAATTTCGGTGACGGTCAACGGTTCCTTTGTATGGGCGTAGGCCGTTTCTGCGGCGATTTTATCAGTAAATTTTGCGGTAGTATGGCGGACCCTGACGACCGTGCCGGATTTCTCCGTGCAAAGCGCGAGCTGCCAGTATTTCTCTGATATAAAAGCTTCAATTTCTTTTTCACGGTCAACGATCATTGCGAGGGTGGGACTCTGAACCCGACCGACGGAAAGAATATTGGCGCCGCCACGGCGTGCAGCGAGACTGATAAAACGGGTCAGGGATGCTCCCCATACCAGGTCTATAACTTGTCGCGCCTCCCCTGCTGCGGCCAGGGCAAAATCAATTTCGGTCGTATGAGTGAAGGCGTGGTTGATCTCTTCGGGGGTAATGGCCGAAAACCGTGATCTGTCGACCTGGACCTTCGGGTTGACGGCCCGGATCAGCTCATAGGCCTCCTTTCCGATCAGTTCCCCCTCGGTATCATAATCAGTGGCAATTGTAACACGGTCTGCCTTTTTCGCAAGTTTCTGGACGAGCGAGATGATCTTTTTTTCTGTGGGCACCTTGATAGTCCCGGCATCAATCAGGCTCCGTGGTGTATGTTCTTCTGACCTCCAGTTCGTGTAACCGGGTTCGAAGTCCACCTCCACAACGTGGCCGCGGAGACCGGTGACGACGCAGTCATTGAAGCGGTAACTTGATATCCCCCCGTCCTTGCCTACGGTGACTTCTTTTTTCCCAGCGAGAATTTTCGCAATCCTCTCTGCTGAGATATTCTTTTCCGTGATGATCAGGTGCATATCCCACCCCTGGTCCCGCAGTTTTCAGCGCTCATTGTTCACCCTCATCCAATGCCGCCTGGAGCATGCGATTAAGTTCTGCCGGGTCAGCCTTACCCCGGGTCTTTTTCATGACCTGTCCGATCAGGAACATAAATGCACCCTTCTTTCCGGACTTGTAATCTGCGATCGCCTGCGGCTGCTCCCTGATCACTTCAGATATGGCAGCCGGTGCAACATCGCTCTCCGAGGCACCGAGGTCCAGACGTGCGACAATCTGGGAGGGGGTCCCTGCCGGTTCCTTCTTGAGTATGCCGTCAAGGATTGTCCTGAGCACGTCTATCGCATTTTTGTCGGTGATCGTCTTTGACTCGACAAGGTTGATCAGGTCTGTCATGTGCGCCGGTGTCACAGCCCCGATGCCCATGTCGCGGTAGTTAAGTTCGCCAATAAGTGTATCAGCCACCCACGTGGCAGAAAGGAGCGGGTCTGCTTTTAATGCAACTTTTTCGTAAAAGTCTGCGAGTTTCAGATCCCCGGTCAGTGTACGTGCATGATTTGATGAGCAACCGTACTGCCTGATAAACCGTGCTCTCCGTGCATCAGGAAGCTCTGGCAGCTCGATTAAATCCACCCATGAACTTACCCGGAGGGGGCAGAGGTCGGGTTCCGGGAAATAACGGTAATCATGCTCCTCCTCTTTACTCCTTGAGGCCGTGGTAATCCCCCGTGTCTCCACAAAATGACGTGTCGCCTGCTCAATGGGTTGTCCCTTCCGGATCACGTTCCTCTGCCGGGTGATTTCGAAGGTGAGCGCTTTCTCAACCCCTTTATACGAGGAGATATTTTTCACCTCGACCCGGTTCCTTCCCTTATAACTTTTCTTTTCGCGGTCAAACCATCCTTCCGGCTGGAGTGAAATATTGGCATCGACCCTGAGAGAACCTTCCTTGTCAGAATCAAACACCGAGAGGTATTCCAGAGTCGTACGGAGCTTGTTTAAGAAACGTCGTGCCTCCTTTGGAGACCGCATATCCGGCTCCGTGACAATCTCGATTAACGGTATCCCGGCTCGATTATAGTCGACCAGCGAGTACCGGGCACGGTCAACACCGCCTTTATGGACAAGCCTGCCAGGGTCCTCCTCCATGTGGACCCGGGTAATTCTGACCAGTTTCTCACCATTTTCTCCCTCGATGATCAGATGTCCGCCTACTGCAAGAGGTTTATCGTACTGGGAGATCTGAAATGCCTTGTCAAGGTCAGGGTAGAAATAATTTTTCCGTGAGAAGACCGACTCCGGGAGCACCTCGCAATTGAGTGCTTTTGCAACCCTTAATGCATATTCAACCGCCCTTTTGTTTATTTTCGGGAGCGCTCCGGGGAGACCGAGGCACACGGGGCATGTGTGGGTGTTCGGTCCGTCACTCCGGTAATCAGTACTACAGGCACAGAAAAGTTTTGTGACCGTATCAAGCTGGCAATGTACTTCAAGCCCGATAATGGTCTCATCTGTTTCAGAAATAGGCGGGTTGCCGCGGGCAGATGAAATCTGTCCCGGTATTTGTTCTGACCGCGAATCCGGGATAGTTCCTGCTGACAGGTTCTCCATCTTCAATCCACCGCCTGTTCGTATGCATATGCGGTATCAATGACAACCTCATCTTCAAAGGGACGTCCCATCACCTGGAGACCCACCGGCATCCCATCCACAGCCCCGCATGGAACTGATATCGCCGGGACTCCGGCGAGGTTGGCGGGGACTGTGAGGATATCCGACAGGTACATGGAGAGGGGGTCTGCCTTCTCACCCAGCCGGAAGGCGATGGTCGGCATCGTTGGCCCCGCAATTACGTCCACTTCTTTAAAAAGACGCAGGAAATCAGATTTCACCTGCTGGCGTGCTGACTGGGCTTTCGCATAGTATTTCCCATAATATCCCGATGACAGTGCAAAGGTGCCGAGCATGATCCTCCGCCGGACTTCCTTCCCGAAACTTGTTCCCCTGCGTTCCTGGAATGCTTCGTGCCATGGTTTCTTTGTATCCACCGCCGGACCATACCTGACACCATCAAAACGGGCCAGGTTTGAACTTGCCTCACTCACGCAGGTGACATAGTAGGCAGCGAGGGCATATGCCATGGCAGGCATCCGACAGGTGACAATATCAGCTCCCTTCCGTTCGAGCACTTCAATCGCTTCCCAGACTTTTGCGGCTACCACCGGGTCAACACCGGCTCCGAAAAACTCCTCAGGGACTCCGATCCTCCGACCCTGGATATTTTTTTCAGGTGTGTGGCAGTAGGGTTGATCAACACTGGTGGAGTCCCTGGGGTCGTACCCGGCGATGACCTGCATGAGACGTGACGTCTCCATGACCGTCCTCGCCATCGGACCGATCTGCTCGAGGGAGTTGGCATAGGCAATCAGGCCGTACCTTGATACACGTCCGTATGTCGGTTTCAGTCCGACAATGCCGCAAAATGCAGCCGGGCAACGGATTGATCCGCCGGTATCGCTTCCAAGTGCCATCCGGACCATGCCGGAGGCCACCGCTGCGGCACTACCTCCTGACGAACCTCCGGGGACCCTGCCCGTGTCGTGCGGGTTTAATGTCGGACCATACGCAGAATTCTCTGTGGTAGTACCCATGCCGAACTCATCCATATTTGTCTTGCCGACAATGGCCGCACCATTCGCCATGAGGAGCGATACCACATGGGCATCATACGGCGGGACATACCCTTCGAGGATGCGTGAGCCGGCAGTGGTGGGTATCCCTTTGGTCGAAATATTATCTTTTATCGCAATGGCCAGCCCTTCTAGACTTCCCGTGCCGTATTCCGGCTCCGGACAGGTAGTAAGAAAGGCGTTTACCCGGTCATCGGGGGAAAAGGAAAGCCGTGAGCGTGCCAACCTACATCACCCTCGGTGCCTTGAAAAAACCGTCTTCTGTATCGCCTGCGTTTTTCAGGGCGTCTTCCTGCAGGAGCGACGGGCAGGCCACGTCTTCTCGCAGTACGTTATAACCATCCTGTTTGTAACCGTCACTTTCCTCAACCGTATCAAGGATATCAAAATAATCCAGGATCCTATTGAACTGTCCTGTAAATTCGGCCAGTTCTTCTTTTATGATACCGATGTCGGCAAGCTCGGCAATATGTTCAATGTCCCTTTCAGATACCATGGTCACGCACACCAAACTGGTTTATGTACCCTTGTACCGACCTTTTATAACCATTGTGACGTGCAAGCTCCCGGATCGTACGCCATACCCCGCTACCATATTGCATCGCTTTTTTGTCCTGCCACGCGATTCCGGCAGGAATAACCCTTTCTGCCACAAGCCTGAGAGGTCGTTTTCTGACCCCGTCCACGATCTTCTCATACGCAGGGATCAGACGGGCAGCGCGCACCACACGCACATCAAGGTACGGCATCGATATATAAGTGCCATGGAGTGCAGCGACGGCCTGGTCCCGTTCGGCCTGCCCTGGAAGCCTGATAAAATCTTCATTCAGGTCGGCTTCAAGGTCGGTGGAGTGAAGGTACCGGGAGTACCCGCCGAATAATTCATCTGCACCCTGTCCGGCAAGGACACGCTGGTACCCGTTCTCCCCTGCCCACTTAGTAATACAGTGCATCGTCACCGCGATCGCCGTGTTAACCGGGTCAGGAGAGGGAATGACTGGCACTACTGCTGAAATCCCCTCCAATACGTCTTTTTTTGTGACGGTGACGTATTCGCAGGCCAGTCCGATCGCATCTGCCGCAATGCGGGCACGCATCAGATCGTGGGATCCTTCGATACCAACGGCCACGCAGGGCCGGCGGGCAAGGGCAGCGATTAATGCAGAGTCCACACCCCCGGAGAGGGCCATGACCCCTTCATCCTTCCTCAGAATGACTGACTCGATAATTGCCTCTTCCAGCCCATGTGTTCCCACTCCAGGCGTAATATGCCCGGTTACTTTTCCAGCCTCGACGATAGATCCGGGAGGGCAGGGACCCGTGATGATCCCAAAATGGTCACGGGCACAATAATCGTCTGCGCTGATGTAAAACTCCCCGCCGAATTTACAGACCATCTCCGGTTGGTCCATTAGAATCTCCCTGACGTCTTCTTCTGATAGTTTCCGGCCGTCGAGTTCAACCCACCCTTTCAGTTCGAACATCTGAATTGTTTCCGGAAATAATGTACATTCATGTGGTAATGAGGGTTGGGGAGGGGATGACTCTCTGATTCAATAGAATTCATCAGGGCTGAAATGACACGATCCCGTACTATTGCCCGATGAAATGAATGGTCGTCTGGCCTGACTTATACTCCCGATTCTCGGATCATATAGAAATATCAACGAAGACTGGGGAAAAGTACTGTATTCACGAACGAAAAGGGACTCGCAGCGAAAACAGGATTTTATTTTCTCAATAAAGGAATAAATTAATCGTATTTTTGTTCAGCCAGGTAATTATGATGGATGAGATTTCCCAGTTATCCGGGCACCTGCAACGGTTGCTCATGAGTTGTGCAGAGCACGATATCACAACGGATATACTTGTCAGCCCTGCCGATCCCGTGGCATACCGGACCGCACTCGAAGGTGTTCGGGACTGTTGCAACCGAATCGGTGCATCTGGTATCACACGCGGGGAATTGCACCCGTTATTCGTTAAACACGGAGGCGATTACAGTCCTGCGCCTGAAGGACTCATCGACCCGCGGGACATTATCATAGTGACGGGAACACCTTTTACACCCGTCCAGAAAAGGCTGATATATGCTTCATGCCTTGAATGGGCAACACCGACGGTGCCTGATGACCCTGATGCAATGGCTGCGCTGATAGAATCTGCGATACATCCGCTGACGCTTGCCGACATCCTGTCCCCTGAAGCGACGGGTATGTTGAGGTTTCCGGCAATCATGCAGCTGCAGACAGCCGGACGGGCATACGATGACCTGGTCCGGCCCCTGTGCGACCCGGGCACCCGTATTCTTGTCCTGGCAACCGATGAACCTGCCGTCTTCTGTGGTTATCTGAACAGAGAAATATTCCGGTTCATCTCCGGAAAGGGCATCATCCCTGACCTTTCGTTTCCGGAAACCGTGCTCCAGGCCCTGTATGACATCGGAGTACTCCGCGAAGGAGGAGAAAAAGTACTTGCAGATACATTCAGGGACGAGGGGCACGAGGTCATGGACCTCTTCAAGGCCGGGCAGGCATTGTCCGTAGACAGGGAAACAATCTCGGATATCAGGACGATATTTGGGCTTACCCTTCTGAACGGTACAGATTCATGCCTGCATGATGACACCGCACCGATGCCAGGCGAAGACCTCTCCGGGTCCTATACCCGGCTCAGACAATTAAGCGGACATGTCCTTGCCGGGTTTATCAGCACCCGGGCAGAAATGACAAAGCGTCCCTGTACAGACCTGGTCCTTGAATTTGTCGGATCCGTCGCGGCCCGTCCTTCAGGGAGAGCACCCCCGGGTACCGGGCAGATCAGGGACCTCGAACGAAACATCCAGGATGCTGAACAATTGATACGGGCAGTGACGCGGGACTATGCATGGCGGGCGATACCGATGCCTCTCCGCACCGCCGGGTACCGCCCGGTTGTCGACCTCTGGCCGGACCGCCACCTTATCCTTTATGACCAGGAGGAACTGGTATACCGGAGTCCGGAAGCGTCGAAAGCGCTGATCATGGAGGCGTTGTACCGGCATTCTTATGGCCTCCGGTCATCGGATAGCGACTCAATCCAGGAGACAGGGGACTGGTATCACCGCCTGGTCAGCGTAGTAACCACCCCGAGAGCAGTCCTGGCAGGAGCCCGCGTACACCCCGGGGTGGCACGGTGGATGAAGACCTTATGCACGGAAGAATACGATCCCGTCAACCGGATGGTGACCAGCTCCCTGAGGACTGGATGGCCATTGCCTGACCAGTTCCTGGATGCTGCAGTCTGTGAAGGACGTACCGATAAACCAGCCAGGGATATTCAGGACCCGCTGGTGAAATGTGCCCTTGATGTGACGTATGAATTAAGGAATATGCTTTCCAGGTCTGAAACTACCAGTCAGGAATGCCTCGCAATGATACGGGAGCAGATATGGCCCGTGTTCAGGCAGCTCTCCAATGATACTCCGGCAGCCATACCGGCGAATAGTGTTTCGCCAGGCAGGTCCCACCGGGGCGCCCCACAAAATGCGATCAGACCACAGGGGACCGCACCCCGTATTGATACAACAGTTCCCGACGCTCATCACCCGGAAACCGTTCATCGTGGAAAGGTAGTCGAAGGGAAAGGAAAAAGCCTGCTGGACAATGATGGATTGCTCGTCCCGGGGGGTCACAGGGGGGCAGGGGTGAAGGCCAAGGGTCAGGACGCCCTCCAAAAAGGCCGGGAAGCGATACCTGCAGGCCCCGGGAGCGGTACCGAATCGTGCCCGTTCCCGGGTATGGCAAATAGTCACCCCGGGATCACAAATCAGGGCCGTGATATTCCTGATGCAATCTCAGGGATGATGGATGCGTGTGGGAAAAGCGCGGAACTATTAGAGAAATTATCATCACAGGACCGCGTCGGGGACACCGGAGGCGCCCGCACACGTGACCACCGTAAGACACTGTCGGACTTACAAAATCTCGCAAAAAAGATCGATGAGATGGCCAGGTTGCTCGGAGAACAGGTCCGGAATGGCCAGGGGAGCAACGGGCAAGCTCAACCAGCGAATGCTCATGACCAGAAAGGTGAACGAGGACAGATCTCAGACACCCTGTTGAAGACTTCCCAATCAGTGAGAAAAGCCGCCCGGGAGTACCGTGACGCCCTGGGAAAGGTCGAACGAAAAGTTGAATCATCAGGCGGAGACCCAGGCAGTATCCAGCACCTTACCGGGATGACGATGAAAGCATTTAGGGACCTGCAGCAGGCCGGAACCGAATTTCAGAGACTGTCAGGTGGATCTGCCCAGACCGGACCAGGGAGTGAAAGGCCGATCGTGCGGCTTCCGGACGCTGATAACGATCCAGACACCGGTGGTGAGGCGAGCCTTCCCCGCACGGGAAGGCTGGAGCCCTCGTTTGCCGCCAATACAGGCTATACCCCAGGTGTCTGGGAGAGTCTCGCATACTTTGATGCCAGTTTCGATGACGGATTGCAGGCAGATCCAAAAGACCCTTCATCAGACAGGCATTCTCGTGATACGTCGGAGAGACGGTTTGAACAGAATACGCAGGCACTGACCCGTGAGGCAGAGATCTACCTTGGAACTCTCCGACAGCGGACCCGAAGCGACTGGGAGACGATAGATGAGAAAGCCGAACGGATCCGGAAAGTTGCACTGTTTGAGTCACAAAACGTCGGCCAGGACGATTACGCCACATACCAGAGGTTTTACCAGCCGGTTGCCGGTCTCACCGGAGTAGCCCGGAAAAATATCCAGCAGGCACTCCAGAAGACAAGGGCGACCCGCGACCTGAACGAACTTACCACAGGTGACGATATCGACGAAGAGAACCTCGCCGCCGTAAGAACGACAATGCGGATATTCAGGGACAGGGGGCGCGAACCGGACAAGACGCGGTGGTGCATCTCTCTCCTTATTGATGCGAGCAGCAGCATGCACGACGAGACTGTGGCAAGGAAATTGCAGGCAACGATCCAGACGGCAATCCTTTTTGGAGAGGCATTGAACCGGATCACGGGTATCAGGTTTGAGATCGCAGCCTTCTCAGATACGGAGTATATTCCACTCAAGCGGTACATCGATGACTGGAATATCCACCAGGGTTGTTACCTCATACGGCAGGTGGTCCAGGCCACTGGTGGGACGAATGATGTCGGAGCGGTCATCAGTGCACTTGACAGGATGAACAGGCTCCACATGTCAGCCGGGGCAAACAGGATGATCTTCGTGATATCGGATGGACAGTCAGGCGTTGGCGGAAGGGAACAGATGAGAACGATACGTTCAACAAACAAGAATACCCGGATATTTGGGTGGGGTATCGGCCCGGACATGGAGAAGGTCGAGGAGACCTACCGGCCATATGGGACATGGGTCCCGGATATCGCGGACCTGCCGCGGTCGATGGGTGAGGTACTGAGACGTGAACTCGGACGACCGGCCATGGCGGGATGGAACGACGACCCGGCAGACACCATGACTGACCAGGATACAGCAAGTGCAGGAGACGGACCATGCACAAACTGAGCAGTATGGGACCCCTGAAGGTTTCAGCATGGTATTCCGGGAGAAGAGTGCAGGTTGCCACCAGCCTGAACATTGGGGGTGTTGAAATCCATTCCCTCGATGAACCTCGTCTGCTTCTTGTGCCAGCGAACGTCGCCTGCCTTCAACAGATGTGGGACTCACTCAGGTTGCCTGGCAGGAATAATCTCCTGATAACTGGCGAATCTGGTTCCGGGAAGACCGTCCTCGTCCGGTACCTCGGAGAGCTCTACCGCCAGGTCCTCCTTAAAAGTCTCGGGGAAGTGGGTGAAAGTGCAGTAGAAGCACATGCATCAGCCCGGGCGTTATCATTCCAGACAAGGATCCTCACCTTCCATGAAAATCTCCGGAGGTCCGATATTACCGAACGGAGGCATTACGGGGAGAGTGGCGAAGATAAAACCGGATGGACAATGAGCGATGTGATGGACGGGATGGTGGCTGGGGACTGGAATGTCCTTTCTGAGATAAACCGCACCGGGGAGGATGTCCAGGCAGAGTTCAACGAACCGCTCGAGAACAAGTCAAAAAGCCTGCACCAGCAGGTGATTCGGGGCCATCCCGACTGCAGGTTTATTGCCACTATCAACCCGGTGAAGAGCGAAGGGAGGGGGATTTATGAAGGAAAAGTAATGAGCGGTGAATTTGTGAACCGATTCACCAACAAGGTTCACCTCAGCTACCTCCCACCCGATGAGGAATTTGAGGTGCTGAAAAGTTATGGTCCCGATGTCCCGGACGAGGTTGTCGACCGGCTTATCGCGCTTGCTAATGATATCCGGAGGGACTATGCAGAAGAACACGGTGTTGTACCGTTCCCGGTTACGACCCGTGCGCTCATCCGTATGACCCGGCATCTCCAGGGGTTCCCGGGGGACATGTCTGTCCTTCGATCACTGTTCTGGCGGAAGGCCTACTGGCTCGATGACCGGATCCATCCCCCGATCGCGCGGAAACTGATCATCGACCTGCTGGACCTGCATGATATTATTGATCATGACACGGCAGAACGGGAACGGTCAGGGGTTGTCATGGACGATAAGGAAAAGTGCCCGTATCTCAGGATCGGGACAGCCTCTCTCCCAATCGGACCGGGGGGTCCATACGTGCCGGATACGGTGATCGAGGAGGTTCAGCAGAACCTCGCTGACCTGGAATGGCTCCTTAAAGACATGGTCCTCCAGGAGAATATCCTCCTGATCGGTGAGGCAGGAGTCGGTAAAAACAAGATTGAAAGTTACCTCTCCCACCTCCTCAGGTATAACCTCCTCGTCGTCGGGATGAGCGGTGAAACACGGGTATCCGACCTCCTCACCTATCGCAGTTTCGGGGAAGAGGAAGAGGGTAAAACCGGGGATACCGCAACACTCGGGCTCCGTGCCCTGACCGACGATATACACGGGTGGATAATCGTCCTTGATGAGGCCAATAAGGCCCACCCCGGAGTCCTCGTTTCGTTCAATGACCTGCTTCAGGACCGGCGCGTCCGTTTACCCGGGGGAAAAGAAGCTTCTGTCCATGCAACAATTTGTGTGAATATCAACCCTAACCGGCCACCCTACGAGGTGAATGACTTCTCATTCGAATTCATGGATCGGTTCTCAATCCATACCATCCTTCACCTGCCGGCGGACCAGTCCATCGAAGTGCTGAAGAAAAAGTACCCCACAGCAGACGGGGACTTCATCGGTGACGTGGTATCGGGTTATTATGCCCTTCACCCCCTGTACAGCAGCGGGATCCTTTTTGAGCCCGTGACGATGCGGAACGAGGAAGCGGCAATTGAGCGGGGGCTCCAGTACCCGGACCAGGCTTGCAATCTCATCGACATCCTCTGCACCTGCTATGGTCCGCGTGACGGCCGTGAATTGCAGGCGATCATCGGTGCCCTGCAGGCAGCAGGATTTGATCGAAACGTGCTCCCTGCTGCATGGGCGCTGGAGCAATACCGGGTTTCATGGGAGGTAGATCCCAATAATGAAGAAAAAGCCATCAACCTTGCAGAAACATACCGTGCCATCGGGAAACCCACAGCCGCAAGGGAGGTCCTCCGGGAGATGCTATCCCGGGACCCGAAACGGAACTGGGTCTATCACCTGAAAACTGCATGGATATTCCTCGGTAATGACCAGGTCCTGGAGGCTGCGAGAGAGATCATTGATGGATTTGCCGCAGCAAATATCGTCCATATGGATAACCACGATGAATACGTGATCCTGTCTGCGGATGTGCGGATCCCGGATGGCAATCCCGGAATATCAGTCGATGCACAGAATATCAGGACAGGCAATACGGCTCTCATCGTTAGCCGGATGGAAAATCGACCAAAATCAGTCCATCGTTTATCAGGGGTATTCTTCCATTCCTTTACGGATACGGAGCATGGTCTCTCAATCTACGAGTGCTCCAGGGAATTGACCACCCGGGCCGTAAACAATGTTTCGCCATTACCAAAAACACCCGGCGGGCAGGACCTGAGTACTCCGGCCCCTTCCCCCCTGCTCAGTAGCCTGATTTGGGAGGCGACGATGCTTGGCTGGTCAGATCCGGTCTTCCGCCGGCAGGTCTGCAGGTTTCCATCCCCACCATGGTCCCTGCCTGAGTCCACAAACGGCGATGTGACGAGGGAACTTACATGTGAAGGGAAACACATTCGCCTGGTGGCCAGGGCGGATTCCGGCTGGCTGATCGAAGTCAGGAGCCACGGAAAGGGCAGGACGGAGATGATTGGCTGGGACCGGAGAAGACCGGGGGAACAGGGTGCAGTCATCTTTTTGGATGATGATGGCAAGATTTCCGAAATACCCTCACCGAAAGACCCGTTTCTTCAGCTTACCTATCGTGAGTCCCACAACACCCTGTACCTCGTACTTCCGGAAGCCATCACCAGGACAATGCAGCAGAAAAAACAAAAACAGGGTAACAATGCCAGGCAAACGTGTGTATCTGTCCTCTCTGCCGATGAATACAATACGCGTATCAGGACCCCTGCGTATAAAGAGATTACACCCCGTCTCCAACAGATATTTCTGTATTCCCGGACAGTTCAGGAACAGTCGGAAATGGGTGCGGGTGACATTATGTATACCATCCAGCCGGATTCCCGGATTACCATGTCAGTCCTTGTCGAGACCTGCGGAACTGGTGTCATCTTTTCGGAGATCAGTCCGGGTGTAGTAACAGGAGATCCGAAAGGCACGGGTCTCTGGGATGAAATCGTTCAAAATGCCCTCCTTCCGAAGATGATTATACCTTTTGCGAGACTAAACGACTGTGAGAAATGGTTTAACCAGGCCCTGTCACCGGATATCCAGGGGTACCTGAGGGAGATCCGAAACTATAGTACGACGGCTTTCCTTTCAACTACACAACCGAGGGACTTTGCCTATGAAGCAAAGGCCCGGTCAATCCTGGCAGGGTACCGGCAGATGACGGTACCTGTCGGGCGGGATACCGTGCTTCGACGCGGAGACCTCCTCGTGCGGACACGCCTGTGTCCTGAAGCGGATGCCCTCTCCAAATCAGTTCTTGTCGTCCGTTTCATGCAGGAAGGCACAAGCCAGGGACTCGAAGGAAGTGTCCCGGTCGTCCGGGGGTTCTGGCTCGGAGAAAGAAACCCGATTGCCACCGAGGACCTCGCCATGGTGTACAGGGATTTCGGTCTCATTTGTATAGAAGGCGATGACAAATACGACAGGATTCTGCGAAACCTTGTAAATGCCTGCCAGGAATCATCACAACTATGGAAATATTCGAGGGCGGGTGCCTGGTCTGACCCGGTAATCAACCTGGATTTTTGTGGGTTTGCCATCGTGTACCACCCGTCTGACCGGAGGTTCATGGTGACAATTGAAAAGGAAATGGAGGGATACCTGTCATTCGAAGAGACCGGGTACCCGTCTGAAACGACCATAATAAAAGAGACAAACCTCGAAATATTGCGATGGCAGGGGACACCGGTTCTTGATATTCAGTACCAGTCCACAAAGGGAACCATCCTGATTGTTCTTGAGGATGACTTTTTTTCGAGCCTTGCGGCCAGCCATCTGCTCGGGAAGGAGCCACTCGGGGGGCAGCGCGGAATTACATTCAGATTTATCCCCCATTCTGCTCTGAATCGTGTGTAAACCGGACCTATGTGACGGCCCGAAGAAAGGGTATGAACGAGGCAACCACCAGGGTTATGACGGTTCAGAACCTTGCCCACGCCAGATAATCGAACACACTGCGTATCCTGGTTCAGCGGGCGAGTCGTGTGACGATACGGGGGAAGACGAAGACGCCACTGGCAACATTTCAATAGTGAAATCTAACAAAACTTAATGAAACTAAAAAGAGATACGCATTGCAGGAGTATTGTTGTTTGGTGTTTCTGACATTGAATTATCGCAATGTTTTAAAAGAAAATTCCTACGACGTCATTCATTTATCCGTAGTGGATTTTTCTGGTTACTGGTGATTTATTATAACGTGTGATAACCAGCGATGAGCGCATGAAACGATAGATCGGGTATGCGGGATGTTTTGTTCCATGACAGTTCCGGCTTACCCGGTGAATAGAAAAAAATAATAATCCACATTTTAAGTCAGATAGTATAATGAAGCCCAATTATTCGTTAATATTGACACAGTATCCAAAATAACCCGTACTGATAGTAGGTACGATCATAACGTATTTACATCATGAAATGGTGGATTAACCAGACAATTAACCGTCCCATTCGCTATTTGGCCCCTGAATACCAGTTAAAACTACGAAATATTTATATACTTAATATTATATCTACTAATTGAGGTATTTAGGATGGCAGATTTACCTATTGCGGCAGTTGTAAGAATTGCAAAGGCGAATGGAGCCGAAAGAGTCGGTAGTGATGCAGCAGCAGCACTTGTAAAGAAGACTGAAAAATATATTGCACACCTCACCAAAGAGGCAAACAAACTTGCACTTCATGCGGGAAGGAAGACGCTGAAAGAAGAAGATATTGAGATGGCTGCTCAGTCGTCCTGATCTCTTTTTTTTCAACTAATCCACACTTATCGCGGTTTTATGAGTAAATTTTGCCCTGACGGTCTTTGATCAAGGTCTGCCTGGGGTATCAGGGTCTCAGATTACAGGAACCTGGGACGTAATGTCTGCGTTTTTTTCTTCTTGTGTTAATCCGACTGTCGTGTTACACGAACAGATCTATTGGCGGATCCTGAACATGAGACTATACCTAATTCCTGCGCACTGCAAGAAGTGGCGTGTAGTCCCGATCTGATACCTTCGCATTAATATCAGTGCAGACCAGAACTAATTGTTTTGATAAATCTGAATACACCAGGCCTTTAATTTCAGAAAACCCGCTAAGCGGCCTGGAGAGGATCATGGTTCCATCATACGTGAAAAGGGAATTTTTCCCTGGAGCAAGAAGAGAATGGCCTGATAACCTGATATCAAAGATTGCTGAATCCAGGTAAAATGGTTCCATTCTTTCCCCGGAAATATGAAACAATCCCCCAAAATCAAGTGAACGGTGACAACATCCTGCCGAAGCGACAAGGGTACCTTTCCTGCAGGGATCAGGTTCAATTCCAGTGACCGGCTGACGGCCGTCAACGGTCACCACCCGGCCCGTATCTCCCGCAATCAGCTTTATTCCTCCTGGCAATTCTCCCCGGTTAAACCCAGCGTACACTGAATGTTCCGGTCCCGGAGCTATCGAAATTTGTAACGCGTCGAAAAGCCATTCGCCAAGTGGTCTGGTCATCCATTCACCAGAATCAAGCGAAAATCGGTACAGGTTAAACGGCGACAATACCACTATTTCGTCATCCTGGATCATCATGCGGTAAGTCCTTTCTTTACCCGGGACGGTCCCGAATCCCGGCCTGTTCAGACGGGGAGCTGGTGTCAGGGTGGCACTTTTGTCGAGTCCGGCAAACGGAATATCGGTCAAAAATTCCCAGTTTTCCGCAGTGTTCACCCAGATATCCCCCCGTTCCATTGCGACGAGTACCCTTCCGCCAGGCAGGAGAAAAAAATCATCCACTGCACTGATAAATGGGGGATGTTCCCTTTGAATTTCCCCACTATTCAGGTCAAAAGAATACAGTATGCGCTCAAAATAAAGGAGCCACAGTTTTGAACCACTGATATCAATCCGCTGCAGATGGTGTACGGGTTTATCCATTACCGCCTCATCGTATCAAATGCCGTCCCGTGGCATCGTGTTGCAGGACCTCAACGATTTGAAGCGTTCCAATAGTATCATCGTGATACTCCTGCCATTCCAGGATCTATCGTAAATTTTTCTTTCATTCAATACTAAAAACCGATGGGAGGCATCCCGGTCCCTTCATGAATCGTTGGACTCCGTGCCTGTCCACGACATAAATTCTTCCGGGAAAATCGAAACGAATCCTTTCTTTCCACATCCCGTCACGGGGAGAGTGATGTGCATCGCTCCTCCTCACCTGTGTCATCGAAAATGACCACCAGATTTACCTGATGAAAGAAGGACAGGATCGGACCTCATCATGGAATACCGGGCATCCCTGATCTTCGGAACGCCCGCCTTCCTGACTTTTTCCTTCGTTCAGACTGTTATACACGAAACAGAAAGATCAACTGCTTCACTCGTGCTCATCCTTACAGATAGATGAGACTGCATTGTACTAAAATATGGTGTCATACCTGACTTTTACGCAATATTTCATAGAATACAGAAGAATGAAAACACCATTCGTGGGAGTGGCCCATGACTATAAGTAATAATTCGGAAAAGAACGGGACCTATTTTTTCAGGATTTAAAAATTTGAGGCACTCCCTGAAAAATTCAGGTAATGACGATATACGCAATCAGTGACAGGAGGAATGCAAGCAACAGGAGAGCAATGCTGACTGGTGCAATCAGTGATAGCATCGCATTTACAGTACTGGCAAGTTGTGCTATCCGCTGGGAGCCAAATATGACAATTTTTTCACATTCAACTGTGCTTCCCGCCACTTCCGCCACCGAAATATTGGCAAGTGCATCTTCCAGGGCCTTTTCAACAAGGGGGATAAGAGATTCAACGGGTACGCGGTAGCCCACAGGATTATTGCCTGATATCGTATTCACCACGTGGGAGTCCGTCGTCATCACCTCAATTTCGTCAACAATTCCACAGAAACGAGCCTGGATGATCTCACGCACCCCCTCCTGTATGTTGTTGCCGTCAAATAGCACATATGCCGTAGTCTGTCCACCGGCTGCAACAACGAGGACCTGGATACCCTGGTCTCCAAATCCTTCTTCGCGGGAATATGGGACTGCCAGATGGGCCACACCGATCTGAAGCGGGTAGAATTCCATCTGGGCATATCTATCAAACGCCTTTTTACTCGCATCCATGTATTCCCTTGCAATCGCTGTCGCCGGATGGACTGGGGTCATATCCCGGGTCATACAATTATGGGCATCGACGAAAAGGATATCCCGGCTCACACGGTGCCCTTCAGCCATAATTGTCATCCCGATATTGAAATCCAGGTCTTCAGTCCGAAGAGGAGAACGGGTGCTGACAATGAGGAGGGCATCACCAAACCGTTGCACGAGAAGAGAGACAGACCCTGACTGTATGCGTTCTGACCTGCTGACGGTTGGATAGTAAGTAAGATCATTCATCGGCCCCCTCATTGCATGGACAATCTTGCCAATCTCTTTCTCGGACACCAGGTTGAAATCATGTGTGGCACACCCATGGGGGACCATCACAATACCCTCGAATGCTCCCTGCAGGCAGCGGGGGATATTCCCTCCACCAATATCCCCCATCGGGCCGGGGTGAACATTTGGTACGGTAAATATTACATTAAATTTCCTGTCTTTCCGAAAAAAAAGGCTGACCTGTGGAACGTAGACTTCCTCCCCAATCTCGCGGAAAAAATCTTCCATACCCTTTGATCCATCGGTGAGGTGAGCAATGAACGCATTCAGAAATGAAAGCACCCTGATGTTAAAGGCACGCTGAAGTGGCCGTTCAATCAGCCACAGGATCAGGATAAACATCAGCACAAAAACAATCAGCAGAACAATCGCAAGGATGATGAACGGGGGTGGAAATAGCAGTGTCCCAAGTATAATCGCAGCTGCTGCCTGGAATAATGCCGGAGGGAGCATATGGGCGACCCGGTAGTCAGAAATTGCAACGAGTACCATCAACCGGATCCCTGAAATAAAACCAAGCGAAATCGCAAAGGAAAGAGAGAGCAGGCTGACTGAAAATACGACAACTGAAAGTGAAAGAATGACGGAGAAAATGGTACATGCAAGTGCGAGTAAGGCTGAACGGTTCCAGGTCATCTGCTTCCCTGAAAGGTCAATGTATGGTTTCGTTAAGAAAAACGCGAGAACTGCGGGAATCGTAAATCCAAGTGACCCTAAAAAGGTACACCGTCCATAAATCCTGATACTCGCGCCATCAATGATCAGGCCGAGGATTATCAGTATCAGGAGGGATACCGGCCATGAAGGGGCATTGAACAGGTACCTGCTGAGCCGTTCAATACGCACATCCCCTGCAGTTGCCATCAGGAAAAGCCCCCGAGTACCAGCTCATGACGACCGGCACCATGATGAAAAATCCGCTGGCTGGTGTACCGCAGTGGCCGTGAGTAAAATGGGGCATTAAGAGTGAGGCTTTCATATTCTCCTCCTTCCCCGGCCAGGTGAATATGATGCCGGGCAGAGATTTGCCTGAGTCGCCCGATAAATTCGTTGTCGATGTGGTCTCCCAGCACGTTTTCGGATAAACCATCAGCCGCGGTCACTACAATGATTGCATCCATTCTCTGGGCCACTTCGCGGAGGAGCAGTTCAGGGTCCATCTGCCAGAGTGGTGCAAAGACCTTGATGCCAATCCGATCAGCAATTGCATGGACACGTTCATTCTGGTACATGGAATTTACAGCACCAACAGTGATCCCATCAATTTCGAGTTTTTCAAGACCCTCCGAAAGGTCTTGCAATTCGTCTTCCTTCACTCCTTTCGTGAGAATTTCCGCATAGTTAATCCCGGAAAGGCAGGCGATCACCGGTACCGCATCGAGATTGGACGAGTGAAACATGAACGAGTCGGGGTTTTCCGGGCGGACAGTAACAAGGTGGGTAACCTTGATCCCCTGGTCAATTGCTTTCTGAACGGTAAGAATTGAGTCCTTTCCGCCAGATGTGAGTGCCGCAAAACCCATGATACTATTAAATCGATCTCGTTGGTTCTAAAAGGCTTCCAAAAGATTCCCTGTACCGGGCTTCCATCTGCCCCCAGTCAGGGAGGTTTGTCTGGCACCCGATCTTTTCCACGGCAAATGATGCAGTGATGGTACCTACCTTGCAGGCAGTAAGGGGATTGTAACCCCGGTAATATGCAGTCAGAAAACCTGCGCGGTATGCATCACCGGCTCCGGTAGGGTCAGCCATCGCTACGGAAAATGCAGGTACCAGTGAAGAATTCCCCTTCTCATAGAGGACACTTCCCTCTTTACCCATCGTCACAATGACCATCGGCACCCGGTTGATTATCTCCTGTTTACCGAGAGCGAGAATTTTCTCCATTCCAAGAATCTCATGCTGGTTGGCAAACAAGACATTGATCGTGCCAAGGATGGACTCGAGTTGCTCTTTTGTGTAGCGGTGAAGGTCCTGTCCCGGATCGAATGTTGCAAATTCGCTCCGTTCCGCCACCCGGACATTAAATCCCGGGTCTGCTGTTGCCATGTGAACAAACGGGAGAGCTGGGGCATCCTCACGTTCAAACGCTTCAGATGCGCCCCATTCGAAAAATGTGATCTGGTCACCCGCTTCATCGGTGAACATAAATGCCGTCGCAGTATGGGCACCCGGGACGGAAAAGAACCGCTTCGTAATTCCCAGCTGGTCCATCCATTGTTCATATTCACTCCCTTGAAAATCTTCACCCACTGCACTGACAAGGGTACAGGGCTCATCGAGTTTTGCAATTCCGGCAGCGATGTTTGCCGCACCACCGCCAAAATACACTTTCCTGTCAAGGATATGAATGGAACCATTCACCGGCGGGAACCGGGGGACACGGCTGATATGATCGATTGCCGTGTGGCCGACCACCGAGATCATAGTTCCTGCACGTCCTTGACCTGCAGCGGGATATCACGGAGGGCCTTTCCAATGGTGGACTTCGCGATCCTGGTGGCATGTTCAGGTGATTCTGCGCGGAACACTTTCATATCAAGGAGGAGACCGACGAGCGCGGTATCAGCCACTACAATGGCACTGTTCAGTTCTCCTTCACAGAACGGACAGGCAAGCATTCCGGCCTCTACTTCCACAAATTTCGCCTGGGGGTTTAAGCGCTTCCCCGCCTCGCTGATTGCAATCCCGATGGCATCGTCGAGAGTTTTTACGTCCTTAATAATCCAGGCTGATTCAAGTGTGACATTATAATCAGGCATTATCGAATTTCATCTCCTATTACATTGTTTTTGTTGTCATTATGGGCACGTTTACCAGGCATCAAAATGCACATGCTCTCCGATGGCCATGCGTTCCGTCAGCGTGCCGTGTGGTCTTCCCTTTCCCACCGTGAGTAATGCAATGGCCCTGATATGTGGAGGAAAACCGAGGACATCACGTACCCCATCTTCATCAAATGCACCCACCCAGCAGGAATGGAGACGACGGGAATGGGCCGCCAGCATCATGTAGGTGCACGCGATGGTCGCGTCCTGCACAGCATACAAAATTCCGCGTTCACCATATCGGGACATTGAACGTACATAATTTGCACAAACAACGAAGAGGACGGGGGCGGCTTCAATATGCGATTGATCATACGCTGCCGCCATCAATGCCTCCTTCTGGTCAGCCTCGCGGATCACCACTACATCCCAGGCTTCGAGATTCCCGGCACTCGGGGCGGTGCTGGCACTGTCGAGAAGGAACATAATATCCTCATCGGTAAGTTCCTCATCGAAATAATCCCGGACAGACGTCCTGCTGGTCAGGAAAGTTAGAAATTCAGAGGAGTCCATGTTCGTTTAGTACCTGCCAGGACGCCTGTGCAACGGTTGTTGAACCCGTCACCGCTTCACTGATACGTAAGACCGCAGATCCGTACTCGTTGCTCTCAACAAGGCTGATTGCCTCTGACAGGAGGTCTGTGGACCGGCGAAAGCCGGATTGTTCGGTTGAACGTAATGCCATCTCCAGTTCACCACGCACCGCTTCCATGATCATGATGAGCATCCGCCTGGCACCCGCCCGCTCCTTCTCAGGGAAACTTCCAAGGGCAGTGACCAGTTGTGAACAGACAATCAATTCACTTTTTGCCCGGTCTGCAAACTGGTAGTTCCTGATCGCAACTGTAAGATCCATAGACAATAGAAACCCTTCTGATTAATGATAGTGATGCTGACAGAACAGAATCAGGAAAAAAGTTGCAGGAATCCTGATAGCCCGCCATGTCCAGGCATATTTTTCCTGCAGGATATCAGGGAATTATCGGGCTGATTTCTGCTTTGCGCCCATTATCGATACTTTTGCACGGCGCATTGATTTCCGCACGATGGTGTCCGCAGGGTTACCCATGTCCCGGCCTCTGCCGCCACGACCACCCCGGCCGCCCCGGCTGCCACCCTTTCTCCCGCCCGGCCTGCCGCCCTGGTCTCCGGCAAGTTGCTCAAGCTTCTTCAGCGTGGCACCAGCCCTGAACCGCTGGTTGGGACCTGGTCTCTTCACTTCACCTTCTGATTTCGGGACAAGCCGGATCTGGCCTTTTACGCCTTTGACCTGTACCCATAATGTTGTTCCTGTCTTACCCATGAAACTCCTTTATGATTAAAGCAGGATTCTTCATAAAGTTTCGCCATTATCCCACCGAAAGAACGGGAAAAATGCAGGAAAAAGTTCCGGAAATTACCGGACTACTTAAGTTTACAGATCCTTCCGATCTCCTTCTTAAGGAGTTCGCTTACTACTTTACCATCCGATGAACCCCGCACTTCGGCCATGACGACACCCATGAGCGGTGCAAGAGCTGCATTCCCTTTTTCCTTCACGAATTCAGCCCGTTCATCCACAATTTTCGTAATAATCGCCTGGAGTTGATCACGGCTGACAGCAGGTGCGCATTTTTTAATTGCAGCTTCACTTCCGGATCCTTTGATGACCATCTTAAATATTTCGGGGATGGCTTCTTTTGCCGCTTTCCCTGACTCGATTGCACGGAGTACTTCAAGGAACTGGTCATCTGAAATTCTTGTGATATCGGCCCCCTCCCGTTGGATCTCTTTGAGGGTCCCAAGGATCGTGCGGGCCGCGAGTGTCGGAGTGATCGCCTCCCGGACCGCCCTTTCAAAGAGCGGAAGCCGTTCGGAGAATGCGATCTGCCGTGACAACCCTTCATCGAGGCCGAGCTCAGCGCTGAACCGTTTTGCCCGTTCGGTAAGGAGCTCCGGCAGAGAGATGCCGTCCCATGTGGACGGTTCAACAGGTACTGGAAGGACATCGGTTTCAGGATACATTCTGGCCGCCCCTGGTAAAGGTCGCATGTAGGCGGTGTTACCTTCGGGAAGCATCTTCCTCGTCTCTTCCGGTACTCCGTCCATGGCGAACCGGGCCCGTTTTATTACCTGGACAGCGGCACAGTGTGCCTGCCTAGGCGTTCCTGCAACAAGGACGATGCAGTCCTGCTCAGTAGTCCCGATGGTACGATGGAGTGTCCCCACCTCTTCGGAAGTAATACCGTACGCAGGGAGCTCGTCTGTATGGAAAATTCCGCCGACACCGCACTTTTTTGCATAATCTGACATCTCGGTACCAAGCCGTCGCCCGGGCTGGATTTCGGACCCGACAAGCCCGGAAAATCTGTCCAGACGAACCGCAAGAATCATTTTGGCTTTTTTGAGGATCGAAGACCCGGTCCCGGCAAAGAGACACGTCACATCAACAGGGTCCGGGTTCACGGAGGCCCCACGGGATACCAGCTGGTCCCGGATTATTAGTAAGTTCTGTTGCCGTTCGGCCTCGCGTTTTACCACTTCTGCAACGAGGTCCAGTTCCTGCACACCTTTTACCTCGATCCGTGCACCGCCCCGGATGGATATATTGACGTCCTGCCTGATCGTTCCGAGCCCGCGTTTTACCTGGCCGGTTGAACGGAGAACCATACCGAGATACCCTGCCATTTCCCTGACTTCTTCAGGTGTGTGCATGCAGGGGGAGGTAGTAATCTCTACCAGTGGTATGCCGAGACGGTCGAGCGAGAAGGTTTCACCCTGCACACGCTGCGCTGCCTCCTCCTCGAGACAGAGTGTCTCGATCCTTCCGCCATTTGGCAGGGTACCGTTCACTGCCACCAGTGCGGTGCGTTGGAACCCACTTGTATTCGAACCATCGATAACAAGCTTCCGCATCATGTTCACCTGCTCAATGGGAGTCATGCCAAACATTTTGGCAATGGTTAAGCTGAGTAACAGGGCATCCTGGTTGAGAGGTGACGGAGGTTCCTCGTCATTCTCCACGAGGCAGGTTGAGTCATAGGTAAAATAAGTAAACTTCCTCTCCTGGTGCATTTCTTCACGGGCCGCATCATCGATCTCACCCATCTCGCTCTCGGTTGCACGGAGGTACCGGTGGTACTCACCCGAGTGTTCATCGGTCCTCCGAAGCAGGGTCGGGCACCGGCAGAAGAGCTTTTCTTTTGTATCGAGCTGCTGGTGGATCTCAATCCCGGCAAGGAGTCCGATCTGTTCATAGTCCATGGTGTGACCTCTTCATGCATTCCCCTTTTAAGGAAGTGGAAAGGAGGATACGTTGTTTATCCGGACTGTTCTCATTGCCAAGTACCCACATCATCTTGACGAGGGCGACTTCCGGCAGTGTATCGGCACCTTCGATAACCCCGATTTTCAGAAGGTCCCGGCCCGTATCATAGACACGGTCACAGACACGTCCGTTCAGGCACTGGGACGTCATCATGACGACCGTCCCCTGGTCTGTCAGCGTTTTGAGGGTGGGTATCCAATCGGTACTTACGTGGCCGAGCCCGGTACCGGCAATCACAAGCCCGTGTACCTCACCCGGCTGCGGGAGTGCTGATGGTGGCATTCCCGGGTAAAAGTACAGGAGTCTGCAGGACTCATCGAGGGCAGGGCGGATAGCGGGTTCATCAGACCCCCGCCGTACCGCTTCCGGTGACAGGTCCACGTTCAGGGATGGGTAGTCAACGAAACCAAGCGGGGGTATGCCGATGCTTTGAAACGCATCCCGTCGTGAGGTGTGCATCTTCCGGACCCTGGTCGCGCGGTGGATTGCACAGCGGTCATCACTGGTCGATGCATGCATTATTACCGCGACTTCCCCAAACGGACTGACCGCTGCAGTCGCACTGCATAGTGCATTCATCGTGTTATCACTGCTCGGCCGGTCCGCTGACCGCTGGGACCCGACAAATATAACCGGCACAGGAGTATCAACCATAAAACTGACGGCCGCAGAACTAAATGACATGGTATCAGTCCCATGGGTCACAATCACTCCCTCTGCCCCGGATTTAATCTCCTTGTACACCGCAGTTGCCAGCTCCTGCCATATCCGGGGAGTCATATTTTCTGAGAGGATCGTGTATAATTGTGTGGTCCGGTACCGGGCAATCCCGGAAAGACCAGGTATTGCCCGTAAAATATCATCGGCGTCGAACTGGCTTGTGACCGCACCGGTACGATAATCGATCCTGCTGGCAATTGTTCCACCTGTGGAGATAATCGATAAGGAGGGGAGTGCGGGATCCTGCACGGTCAGAATTTCCGGCCGGCTGACCGGGACTGGTCGTTCCAGGAACCTGCAGGTCTCCATGCCTACACCGATATTATACCCGCTGTCAAGCTTGATCACCGCTTTCCCATCTCTTTCAGTAATATATGTTCCATTTAGCTGGGTGCCGCCGTACGTGCAGTCCACCCGGTCACCTGTTACGAGTGGCTCCATTATTGTGCCAGCCTCCCAGCTTCTGTCAACATCGTTTCGATTGCCCGGCGGATGGCGAGCTTTTTTGATCCCGCGTTGTGGTGGTCCATATTCAGTTTCACTCTTGCAAGGGCGATGGATTGTGCTGTCGCAGAGGGTGCCGGTCCTCCGGGGTGATCCCGCATGGCAACGCTTCCTTCTACCGATAAGGCTGAGGTCATTTGCTCTGTTGTAAGGCCCTGTTCTGTCAGTGTTTTCCCTGTGATCTCGCTGGATGCGGCATCAAGTGCTTTTTTATCCAGTGTGCCGTTTCTTATTGCACGGCCAACAATGCTGTGGGCGGTCCGGAAAGGCAATTGATACTCCCGTACCAGGAGATCTGCCAGGTCTGTTGCCGTCGAAAAACCTCTCCCGACCTCAGCCTTCATCCTGGCGGTATCAAACCGGGCACTCAACAACATGCCAGACAGGAGGTGCAGGCTCATTATTGAGTCCCGGGTCCCCCTCCACAGGTGCGGGGTTAATTCCTGGAGGTCACGGTTATAACTCATTGGGAGGCCCTTCGTGATGATGAGTGCCGCTGTGTATGCTCCCGTAACCGATCCGGCCTTTGCCCTCATAATTTCTGCCGTGTCCGGGTTTTTCTTCTGCGGCATGATGGAACTTGTTGAACAGAACGGGTCGTCCAGACAGATAAAACCGATAAATGGCGAGCTCCAGAGGACCAGTTCTTCACAGAGCCGGCTTAACGTTGCCATCATAATCGAGAGGTCGGAAAGAGTTTCAAGGGCAAAATCCCGTGTTGCCACTGCATCCATGGTATTCAAAATAATTGCGTCGAACCCGAGCAGGGTGGCGGTATAGTCCCGGTCTATCCGGTACCCTGTGGAGGCGAAAGCTGCAGCACCCAGAGGCGACCGGTTTACCCGCGCATATGCCTCATTCAAACGATCAAAATCGCGTGAAAATGCCTGCTCATATGCAAGCAGGTGGTGGGCAAGCGTGGTTGGTTGTGCGTGCTGGAAGTGGGTGAACCCCGGCATCAGTGATTTGTGATGTTGTTCTGCACAGGTAAGCAGGACTTTTCGAAGGTTCACGAGGGAATCGAGCAGTTCAATAATTTCGTCCCGCAGGTGGAGCCGGATACACGTTGCCACCTCATCGTTCCTGGAACGTCCAATATGAAGCCTTCCGCCTGCCTCCTCACCCGCAGCTTCAATCAACACGGACTCAATACCTGCGTGGATATCCTCAAAATGCTCAGAAAAGGCCTGTTCAGGTACTCCGGCCTCCTTCATGCCGAGCAGAACCCTCATTATAGTCACGGCATTTTCCTGATCGACAATATTCTGCCGTTTCAGCATCAGGAGATGGGCGATATCAACGAGCAGGTCCGCATCCGCAATGTTCCGGTCCGCATCCATCGATGAAAGGAACTGTTTTATCTCCAGGTCCCTTTCACCCGACAGGCGACCACGTCTGACTACATCTTCCTGCATTTGCGGTAATCACTCCTGATGATAATTTGTCTGCCGGATGAGATTAAAGCCACGCTTTTCTCGAGGCGAGCTCGATCGCACGCTGGACTGACTCTTTCGGAATAATCGTGGCAACCGGGATGTGGACCAGCTGTTCGATGACGCTGCTGACAATCGGGGCACATACAATTGCAATTGCACCTTCCCGTTCAGCCCTGACCGATGCGACAATCGCATCTTCCATCGTGTGCACAGGATATTCACGAATATTTACGTGGTGACCTTCAACGTCAGCAATTCGCTCGACCACTATATCAAGTACAGGCCGAGCAGCAATAAGGCCAATAAATTCTTCCTCGTTATGTCGGTAATAACGCCGTAAGGCACGGACAATTGCCCTCAACGTTGAGAGGTTCGGCGAACGTTTCCCATGCAGAATTTTATAGAGGGAACTCTGGGCAATACCACTTTCAACAGATAATTCGCGAATAGGAATTCTCAAATCCTTCCGGAGAATACTATTCAGCACTTCGACAAATTCCTCATCTGATAACAGAGCCGCCCGCATCAGTTTGTCAACAGGGTCCATCTGTACCATAGTATCGATACAATAAGGACAATTTATTATAATAATATTCGTTTTGTATCATTGAAATTCATCCGGTTATCATGGTAAAGGACATTTATCATAGTAACATCATCCAAAATGAAAATATATAGGGATATTTTATTACAATTGTACCCATATATTCTCCATAAAATGAAACTTTAAGTACTGAAAGGTCGACGTTAAAAGGCATGAATAAAGTCGCTACGATCATTCTCGTCTGCATCGCTTGTGCGATGGTCACGTTGTTAGCAGGATGTTTACAACCGGTTGCGCCACACAACACGGTCACCACCAACGGAACAACCCCCGCGACCGCAGGGACAACAGAAGTAGATGTTATGTATGCGGGTGGCGTAGGGCCAATGCCAGTCCTGCTCTCGACGAAGCAGGTGGACGGTTATATCGCATGGCAACCCTACGTTTCCATCGCCACTGAATCAGGAATCGGGCAACTTGTTACTTATACAAAGGATTTCCCCCCGGTCCCCGAATGGAACAACCACCCATGCTGTGTTCTTACTGCCCGGGACGCCCTGGTAACAAGTGACCCGGACTTCGTCAATGCCATGGCCGCACAGACGATTCTCGGTGACCAGTGGATTACCGATCATCCCGAAAAAGCGGCAGCCGACCTGTCAGAATGGGTCATCGGCAATGACACCATAAAGTTCGGAAACCAGTCTGTGTCAGCAGACAGCGTCATGAGAGATGCAATCCCCACAGTGAGATATACTACTGAACCCACTCCGGAATGGATTAACGGGACCAAAAATTTTGTGAATGCACAAATCAGTCTTGGATATGTAACAGGCAGCCTTAAGAATTCCAGCACAGTTGGAATGGATGCGACTCTGTTTAACTTCGGTCCCTATACCGCTGCGAAAAAGATGATCCGCGAAAAGAATATTGTTACTCCGCCAAAAGTTAACCGTCAAATCGGAATTGGCTACCTAAAAGGCGATATACACTGCGGATCACTCATCGTCGCAGTCAAGGAATGGCAGTATTTCAATGATACATACGGAATTGCATTAAAACCCAGAGATCTGACTGCATCAAGGCCGGAAATATGTGACCTGATTGTCAATGGAGTCCCGGTTGCAGAATTGAAACTTGTTACGGCTGATGCCGGCCCTCAGCTGATGCAGATGGAAGCCACAGATATTGTCGGGATGGGTTATGCAGGTGTTCCACCGGCAATTGCCTCTATCGACAAAGGATCTCCGATAAAAGTCCTGATGCCAACACAAACGGAAGGCTCAGCACTTGTTGCGGCCAAGGGGTCACCTGCCATTGACTGGAACAGTTTTATCAGTTACGCGGCACAGCGTTCAGCAAGTGGAAAGCCACTAAGGATTGCAGCACCCTCCAAGGGGTCAATCCAGGACATAATGCTGCAGGATTCTTTAAAATATAGTGGCGTGTCCATAAAATTTGTATAACCCTATCAACCTTTTTTTCAAAAAAGCACTACTGAGAACTACGTTCACGGGCCCTGGACTTATGAAAACCAATGGGATTCCATGATATATCTCCGGGCCCGTCGTATGAAAAAATCATTCCGACGGCATTAGGCCAGGATTTTTCCGGGAACCGGATATTGTGATGACCCGGTGATGTCTGGGACACCCAGTACCCATTTCAGGATCAGTGATTTTGACAAAGAAGGTTCATCTGGATTTAAGGAGAAATAACATCATGCAAGTGACCCCCGAACTACCGCGATGGTGGCATCGGTTTCTCTCAAAACCAGTCTTTTTAAAAATCGCACTTCCCGTCATCATTATTATCAGTTGGGAAGTACTTTCGGTACTCATCGGTAACGAGTTTATCCTCCCCTCAATTGTATCAGTCCTGCTGGTGCTGTCCAACCCATTTGCCGATATTCTTGGAAGCGGGAGTCTCGTCGGTAATGCATTCGTAAGTCTTGGGAGAGTGTTAATCGGATTTATGGTCGCAGCAGTGTTGGCAATACCCATCGGGATAGGGATGGGCCGGAGCGGTAGGGTTCATGATTTTTTTGATTCCACAATACAGGTATTCCGGCCAATTCCCCCACTGGCATGGGTTCCACTTGCCCTCGCATGGTTTCGGATCGGCCTTTTGTCCATGGTCTTTATCATTGCAATCGGTGCATTTTTCCCCATCCTGCTTAACACCCTTGACGGGGTAAAAAGTATCAAAAAGACCTGGGTGGAAGCCGCACACACCCTCGGTGCAAAGGAACGGCAGGTCCTCGTCAAGGTGGTTATCCCGGGTGCAGCACCCACCATATGGACAGGTCTTCGGGTCGGGTTCGGCATTGCATGGATGTGCGTCGTCGCGGCTGAGATGATGCCCGGCACCAATTCGGGAATCGGTTATCTCATTATTACTTCCTATAACTGGGGGCAGGTGCAGGTGATCATTGCAGGTATTGTTATTATCGGGATTATCGGGCTCGGAATTGATATCCTTTTCAAAATTGTCGAGAGGAAAAAATTTATGTGGAGGGAGCTCGACCGATGACGCTGGTCCTAGAAGATATCAGTAAAGACTTTGAACAGCGGAATATTCGTTCATCCGCCCTGTTGTCCATAAACCTTGAGGTCGGAGAGAAAGAATTCACCTGTATCCTCGGACCGTCAGGGTGTGGCAAGACTACATTACTCCGTATCATCGCGGGTCTTGAAAAAGCGACCACGGGAAAGGTCATCCTTGGAGGGAGTATCGTCACAGGGCCTACATCACGTACGGCGATGATTTTCCAGGACTATTCACTATTCCCCTGGCGTACCGTCCTTGATAACATCGCATTTGGTCTCGAGATGAAAGGTGTGAATGAAGAAGAACGCCACAAGGTAGCAAGCCACTATCTTGACCTGATCGGTCTTTGCGGGTTTGGAAAAAATTTCCCGTACGAACTTTCCGGTGGTATGCGCCAGCGCGTTGCGGTGGCCAGGGCCCTGGCAATTGACCCGGCCGTACTGCTGATGGATGAGCCATTCGGTGCACTCGACGCCCAGACCCGGAACATGCTCCAGAAACAATTGCTTGAAATATGGGATAAAACACAAAAAACGGTCCTTTTCGTGACGCACAGCGTAGATGAAGCAGTTTTTATGTCAGACAAAATAATCGTACTGACGAACAGGCCGGGAACAGTAAAAGAAGTCGTTAACATTGATCTTCCCCGCCCACGCGACCGGACCAGCCAGGACTTTGCGAAGGTCAGGCGTTATGTACTTGGCCTGATCGACGAACCCCAGTCGATCTAGTAAGATTTAATAGTAAATATCTCCTTTTTATAAAGAACGAATAGATACAAGGAGTTCTGAGCCATGGTACGAAAACCGGGAAAGATGTATAGAAACATTTCAAAGAAGGCATATACACGCCGTAAATATATGGGTGGTGTGCCAGGAAGCAAAATTGTCCAGTTCGAGATGGGGAACCTTTCATCTGATTTTCCTCTCGAGGCGCACCTTGTTGTCACTGAGAGCTGCCAGATCAGGCATACGGCACTTGAAGCGGCCCGTATTGCAATCAACAGGCGCCTGATGAAAGATATCGGAAGGATGAACTTCCACTTTAAAATCAGGGTGTATCCACACCATGTGCTCCGTGAAAACAAGCAGGCAACCGGTGCGGGTGCGGACAGGGTATCAGAAGGAATGAGGCTGTCCTTCGGTAAACCAGTCGGGACAGCTGCGCGCGTGGAGTCGAAACAGAAAATTTTTACGGTGTATACGACGCCCCAGTATCTGGAAAAGACGAAGGACGCACTCCGGCATGGAGGTCATAAGCTCCCGTCGCCTTCTTATATCCTGATCGACCAGGAACTGGCCATCAATGAATCATCAGAATAATAACATCTATTTTTAAACCGATTTTATTACTTACATCATCGTTACCGATTTTCATGCAGAGAAGAACTGATGAATCCGGTTCCGGACAGATGAATCCAGTATTCCCCGGGTGGTCCTGAAATTCAAAAAAACATTCTTCACATAATCCGGGTTCCGCATCGCAATACGGGCGTGGTCACCAGAGCAGATATTCTGGCGTGTCAGTGGACTTGTAAAGAGGGCCCCGGGTAAAATCTCATACCCCGATCCATTCGTAATATTCAACCGGAATTTCACAGTTGTCGCATCATACCTGCGCAGGCCAAATCCTGCATCCCGTCCAGAACGGTCACATCCTTATCAGTGAATAGTACTCAGGAGACGGCACACAGGCACACAAAAATACCAGAAATTATCCAGTGATTTTGCCGTAATGTCCTGATACAGGATGTTTTACCAGATAGTGAAATGAACTCCTCTTTTATGTATTGTTCAGATCGTACCTGGCACCAGGAGAAAACAAGACAGGACCCCACGTGAAATACCACAGGATAGACCTGACGGGATCTGACTACGACAGATCCGATCAGGCTGGCAGGAACTGGTAGAGAGGGGAGTCCCGCCGGAGTTCAGCTGCCCGTTCACGGCAGTCGGGCATAATCACCTGCAATGCAGACCAGAAACGGTCAGAGTGGTCCATGACAACCATGTGGCACACCTCGTGTGCCACCACATAGTGGACGAGATGGGGTGGTAGCATGCACAGGTGGGTAGAGAAGAGAAGTTTTTTCCTTCCGTTACAGCTGCCCCATTTCCGTCGGGCATTACGCACGATGATCGGGGGGACAACCACCCCGAACATTGCGGTATAATGAGTTACCAGGGGTGAGACCACCCCGTAGGTCTCATTCTTCAGAGTATACTCGACCGCCCGCCGGAGGGTTTTCTGTTCGAGGGCTGCGGGTGTACCCCCAGGGAGTCCTACTTTGAGGAAGTCCCCTTCCTTCACAACAGACACAGCAGGGAAACCCCGGGTGACCTGGAGCGTTAAGGTCCCTCCGAGTAATGGATAGACCTCCCCATCACAGAACGACCGTCGCACGGCAACGGGCCTTGCATCTGACATGACATGTGAATACACCCATTCTGCCTTTGCACTGAGCAGATGTTCGATATCGGTAACTGTTGCAGCAACCGGGGTGACGACTTCGACCGACCGGTCTGTATGGACTTTGATCGAGAGTCTCGTGGCACGCGTACTCCTGCGAACCGTGTACGGGATGACCTTTCCTTTCACCGTGATTTCCCTTGTCTCACCAGCCGGTATCTGCTCCTTCCGTTCCCCGTCAATGATCTGGCGGATCCAGTCAACATTTTTCTTAACAAACGCGGTGATCGTTTCCAGTTCTGCGTCATCCGGTACTTTAATTTCGACCCGCCCGTCAATATGGACATTGATGACCATCTTTTTCCGGGTTGCCTGGTAGGTGATCGTGTACGGAATTTTCTTTTCACCTACCGTCACCGTCTGAACAGGAGCCGGACCTGATCCCCGGAGGCTTCTTCGTTGTCTCTCAATCCACCCGGTATTCTTTCGGACGAATTCCTTGACGGAAGCGTTGTTTTCGCCAGGGGGTACCCTGACGCTGATGTGACCATCGGTATGGACAATAAGGGTCATGGTCCGGAAATGTGGGGAAGTCTCGATAGTATAGGTTAGAATTGACATTTTATGACCGGTACCGCATGTGTTAAGGGTTTTACACCTCCGAATTCGTACAAAGGTCTTCCGGGAAGAAAAAAAGTGTGCCGATCTGAGGGTGTGGATCTACATTTCAAAATTCGCATACCATGGACCCGCCGGTGACAGAAGACTGAGCTATCTGTGACATCTTTCGTGACCAGTCCTGGGCCTGTGTTGAACATATGCACTTGCCATGTACAGGTGAGCGCTGTACCTACCATCCATGAGAAGGAGACCCACCATTAAACCTAGACTTCATCGAAGGTAAGGGTGTTCCGTGTGTCATTATATTGACAATTGATCAGTCAATATGACCACTGGACGAAATGACTGCTCCAGATCGGGAACTTGTAAAGTCGGAATTAACAATTGAACGGTGATGGATAATTGAGTCCGATATACAAAGTTACGCCTGGTTCAGTCACAGAAATCCGGAGATGAAACCAGGGAAATCACCGGGAATAACTTGACGATTCTGCGCCTCCATCCATACGATAGACAATTCAAAATCCCACCTCAATTGCAAAGACCGTTGTTCCATGAATAATAGGACGAATATCACGATCGGTGTGCACTTTACTGATCAATCCTGATTTTATCACATAACTGAAATATGGAGAGGATTAGTATGGCCCCCCACCATTCAAGGAATGTTAATGGAATATTCGCTGGTTTGTCTGGAACTTTTGTTGTTCTTTAATCCAGAATAATCATTCCCAGGGCGTTTTAGTCCTTTTTGCTTTCGTCTATGGTTTGTATTATGTCAGTAAATGTCGAGATCTGCGAGAAAAGCGCAGGGTCAAGTCCTTTCTCAACAGCCAGGAAAACACCAGCCACATCAAACAGCCGGAGTTTATTCGTAATGAAATGAATAAACTTTGATATGGTGACCGACGGGGAATAGAGGAGCATCGTAGAGATATCATCTACAAAAAGGCACTTTTTTTCTCCGGGCAGGGGTTTAATCCGCTCGGTGATAGCTATCCCGATATCGGTGAGGTTTCCCGGGTTTGATATATGTTTAACGTTAGGGTCGCCAGGCACGATCGGACCATCCGAATACCTGGTGACGGCGTCAACGACAAATACTTTAGATAAATCAATTCCTGCCGATTCATAAGTCCTCCGGACTACGATATTCGGGAGGGTGACAGAGACAATTAATACGCTATAGCCATTGCTCGTCAGCTCCTTGATGACTGCGGTATTCGCCTGCTTCAGTCCGCGTGAATCCGCAAGAAGCAGTACGATCCGGTTCTCGTTCAGTACATCGGCAGAAAATCTCATGGTTCGCCTATTGTTTCAGGTACTTCTGGTATGCGTCAGGAATCTCCAAAAAACCCGTGGAGATTGCGATATTTAGATCACGCAGGTTAGAAACAATCTGTTCCGTATTTTTGATCTGGGTCTGGAGTTGAAGGTGGATCTCATCAGGTGTCATATCCCCGGACAGGACCTGTTTCTGAATATCTGAAAGGCGACCCCCGATCAGTTCAACAGGGATCTTCAACCGCATGGCAGTCTCGCTGATATAGGCGAGAAGGGCTTTTTCAGTCTCACGCTGTTTTGTTAAGTCTCTTGAAATCTTAGCAATACCCAGAATATGTCCCTTATCATCCAGGATGGGGGATAATGACATCGAGATTTCAACACGACCACCGTCTTTTTTAATCCGGAATGTATTGAAATGTTCAACACGTTCCCCTTTTAAGACACGGTCCATAATATCTGACAGGGCACCCTTTTCCACATCCGGTACGATTCTGTATGAGTCTGTGCCGATCATTTCTTCCGCGGAATATCCATAGATCCGTTCTGCACCCTGGTTCCAGATGGTTATAATGTGGTTCAGGTCCTCGCCGACAACCGCATCATCTGAAGAGGTCACAATGGCAGCCAAAAGTGACTTAACCTCTTCAGCCTTCTTTATTTCCGTAATATCCCGGCTGACACCACGATACCCGGTAATGGTGCCACCCGGGGAATAGTACGGGATGATCGTGGATTCAAGAATGGCAATTTTACCATCTTTCCGGCGGGTATGGGTCTCAATCATCTGCATTTCTTTATGTTCTGGCAAATTTTTCTTTAACATCCCGTTTATATTATTTGCATCCTCAAACGGGATAAATTCAGAGAGTCTATGGCCAATTATCTCCTCCGGGTGATAACCCAGCATCATTATGCTTCTGGGACTCACATACGTAAACTGACCTTTCGCATCGATCAACCAGATCATGTCATGAATCTCTTCGACCAGTGTCCGGTATTTCTCCCTGCTCTCGTGGAGCGTCTTTTCCGCCAGTTTACGCTCAGAAATATCCTGGTGGACCCCGATAAAGCCAATAATTTTTCCCTCTTCATCTTTCACTGCATCGGCCCGAAGTGACACCGGGATGTGCCGCCCGTTTTTCGCGATCATTTCGACTTCGCCGTGCCATGATTTTCCAGCCTTGATAGTGTTAAAGACCTGGTGGGCATCTTCCTCGTTTGCATATAGCTTTCCGGGGTACATGAGAAAAACTTCTTCCAGCGTGAAACCGAACAGGCGTTCAAAGGCTGCATTCTGGTAGAAGTGATGTTCTTCGGTGGTTGAGATCCAGATGGCATCGCTGGTCCCATCAACCGCCACCTTGATACGTTTCATTTCATCATATGCACGTTTCCGGTCGGTAATGTCCCGGACAACTGCAACCATGACGTGTTTTCCTTTAAGGTAGCTGACATGGGAGTTGATCTCAACCGGAACAACGGTACCATCTTTTCTAATATGTTCGGTCTCAAAAGTTGAATGGCCGGTCGAGGATAATTCCCGGGTAATCTCAACCAGAGGCCGGTTATGGAACCCTGTGACAAAATCAAGTGGACTATGCCTGAGTAGTTCATCATGGGTGTATTGCAGCATCCTGCAGGCGACTTCGTTCACTTCGATAAATTTTCCGGGGGTCCAGTCCTGATTTATCTCGTGGATTTGTATTCCATCATTTACTGAGTCAAATATTCCCCTGAACTTCTCTTCGCTCTCTTTCAGTGCTTCTTCTGCCCACTTGCGCATCAATGCAACACCAATACTCGCACCAATCCCTTCAAAAAAATGGACCATTTCAAGGGTAAAACAGTCCTTTGTGCGGTCATTTAACTGCAGAAGACCAATGACTTCCCGGTTTGTACGAATGGGAATAAGGGCGATAGATAAAAATCCCTGGTGAATACAGGTGTTCCGGGGATGAAACCTGGGGTCCTGTTCCGGCTCCAGATCTAGCAGGACTTTTGAGTTGTTAGTCCAACAGCTCCCTCCTTTTGTAAAAAGAGGGTTTGCCGGGTCAGTCTTTTCTGATAGTACGAGGCCACATGTGCATTCCACGAGCAGATTTCCTTTGTTATCCCTTCGAGGACTGCCATCCGTATCACGAGAAACCAGCAAATTTTCTGTACGGAGAAAATCGCAGTTAAAGCCATTCTGGGCAGTATACGGATAGTCATCCCCATTTCTCAAGCGAATTCCTACCGCGTCAAACCCCGTCTCCCGTTTAATTGCGGCCAGGATCAGGTTGATTGAATCCTCCAGGGTTGATGGATCGTTAAGAATACCCATGATTTCAGCCGCAAGATATTGGCGGTGTTCCGCGTGTTTTTGCTCGGTGATATCAGTTAAGAGATTTAATGTCGCCGGGCGTCCATCCCAGTCGATTGCAGTGACACTGATATCAACCCATCGGGTACTCCCGTCCTTTTGACGCAGACGGAAACTATATCGTGAAGGGGCATCTTCGCCTTTCATCCGCTTCTGGTGCCGTTCCATCACCATGGGACGGTCTTCAGGCTCAATTACCATAGAAAACTGCAGGCCCAGTAGTTCCTGTTCAGAATAACCGGTGATTTCAACCATCCTCTGATTGACAAGACGCAACATCTCGTCCTGAGCCACGACTATCGCCTCATTCGATTGTTCGATTAAGTGACGGTATTTTTCATTGCTCACATGAAGATCCAATTCTGCCTTCTTCTGCCCGGAAAGGTCAATAAAACTCTCGACTAGCACCTTGCGGTTCCCGATGATACTCCGGGCTACGCTTTTTATGACCGGGATGTGGGAACCATCTTTCCGTACCATTACCTGCTCGATACTATCGGGTCTATGTCCAAGGTCTGTGACCGGGCATTGACCATCTTCAACTGGGCAGATAAGTCCAAAACAGGATTTTCCGATCAAATCCTGCGCTTTTTCACCCATGATGTGGAGTGCAGACGGGTTTGCCTGTATTATTGTGTGAGTATCTGCATCGATTACAAGGACACCGGATGGAAGAGAGTGGAGAAGTTTTCGCAAATGTTCCTCTGATTCCCTGACCGCAATCTCTGCCCGTCGCTGTTCGACTGCTTTGTTTATCTTGTGGGTAAGATAGATGATCTCATTTTTTGGGTCACCTGCACGTATCAGGTAAAAATCGGCACCATTATTGATGGCTTCCATCGCCACCTGTTCCTGCCCTTTACCGGTAAAGATGATGAAGGGAGTGAGATCCCCGGAAGATCGTAATGCCGTTAAGAATTCAATACCGGTCATCCCAGGCATATCGTAATCCGAAACAATTACCTCATAGGAACTACTTTTCAATTTCCCCTGCGCCTCTGCGGCAGACTGTGCCGTATCAATCATCATTTTCTTATTTTTTTCAAGATAGATACGGGTAATTTCCAACAGGGCAGGATCATCGTCCACAAGCAAAACAGATATCACAGAAATTCCCCCTTTTCACTCTTCACTTCTATCAGCTTATGTAACCCATCATATTCGCAATGCTTAAATAATTAGTTTTTGAACTCTGGGGATCTGCAGGACTGATGGGGCTATGTTCAAGGTATAGCGTACTCTCCGAATCGCCTAATAATACTGTAGCTTCCCATCATTATGTTATGAGCCTTGTGTTCAGTTGAAAAATCGTGAAAATTATCCTTACAATCAGTTCCAACAATCAACCCGGGCCAACTAATTTAGGAGTTCTTCGCCAAATAAAGTTGGTTACAGGGAGTATACAAAAAATGGCGCCTATTCTTCGGACTAAGTAAGACAAATCTGGAAATATGCAGGGATAATTTGTTAATGCGGAGTAGAGAATTATTTCCCTGATCACTGTTTCGATTGATCACTATAAGATACATATTTTTTTTTAGTTTGCGATCCTGCCAGGAATAGTACGAATGATGTATACAGGGGGCCTTAAACCAGAAAATGCAAATATTAAAATGAGAATGAGGAGGATTCCACTTCATCTACGAATGTTGAGATCTGCACGAGAAGGGCGGGGTCAAGCCCTTTCTCGACAGCGAGAAACACGCCTGCGACATCGAACAACCGGAGCTTATTCGTGATAAAATG
>Ga0114951_10000836_pt1 | contig 41086 bp, 45 predicted proteins | sample AM7aDNAmetaG_FD_88677 | JGI IMG/M metagenome (GOLD analysis project Ga0114951, IMG submission 88677) | Freshwater microbial communities from Finland to study Microbial Dark Matter (Phase II) - AM7a DNA metaG | ecosystem: Environmental > Aquatic > Freshwater > Lake | place: Finland: Lake Alinen... | reverse complement strand
TCGCGACTTACGAACTGCTTTATCTGGCCGACGTTCCGCCTAAAGTCACGCTGAATGAGGCTGTGAATCTTGCCAAGAAGTTTTCGCAGGAAGAATCCGGCAAGTTCGTCAACGGCATCCTCGATAAGATCAACCACACCGAAAAGCCAAAAAATCCCAAGGACCATGACCCTTCCGTCGCATGAATTTTGGATGAAGCGCGCGATCGCTTTGGCGGAAAAAGGACGTTTTAGCGTCAGTCCTAATCCCATGGTTGGAGCCTGTGTCGTCCTAAAGGGGAAACTGGTGGGCTCCGGCTTTCATGAGAAATTTGGTGCCCCTCACGCTGAACCCAACGCCCTCGCCCGGGCCGGAAACAAAACTAAGGGCGCCACGCTTTACGTGACACTGGAACCCTGTGCCACCTGGCAAAAAACCCCGCCCTGCGCTCCTATGATCCTCAAAAAAGGCATACGGGAAGTCGTGATCGGTTGTCTGGATCCGAATCCTCTCAATCGTGGGAAAGGGGTTCGCTTTCTCCGCCGTAACGGAATTGCCGTGACAACAGGAATCCTAGAGCTGGAGGTTCGAAAGCAGAACGAAGGCTTCTTCAAGTGCATGACCGATAAGCGGCCCTTTGTGACACTTAAAATGGCGCAAACGCTGGACGGTAAAATCGCGACACACCGGGGACTTTCTCGATGGATCTCTTCGCCGCCGTCGCGTGAATTTGTTCACGAGCTTCGGGCCCAGCACGATGCTGTCCTGGTGGGCAAGAACACCTTTGAGAAGGATGATCCGAGGCTTACAGTTCCGAAACGTTCCCGTTCCCTTGAATCGGGGAAGCCCTGGAAAATCATCATGATCTCCGCAACAGGGTGGTCACGAAAGGCGCGGATTTTTGAGGATGAACGGCTGACGGTCCTTGCGTTCCGGGAGAAGGATCTTGGTGCGATCGCGAAAAAAGCAGAAGCTCAAAAAGGATCTCTAATGCTTTTACCGGTCAAAGAGAGACACGGAAAGCTGGAAGTGCGCGATCTTCTCAAGAAACTTGCGGCGATCGGTGTGACGCGGTTGCTTGTCGAAGGCGGCGGAGAGCTGGCATGGTCTTTTCTCGAGGCGGGATGCGTGGATCGGGCTTTTTGGATCATCGCGCCCAAGATCTTCGGGGGACGGAATGCAAAGACCTCCGTGGAGGGCTCGGGCGTCAAGATACCTGACCAGGCATTTTTGTTTCTACCTGAAAAGGTAACGCGTTCAGGAAAAGATTGGATCTTCTCAGGGAATTTTAAGAAAAATAAAATAAAGTAAGGAGCGACTATGTTCACGGGCATTATTGAGAATCAAGGCATCGTTAAAAAAAGGGAAGATCGCGGCGGGCAGGTCCGCTTCGGGTTCCGGTTCAGGAAAAAAGAAAAAGGACTCCGTGTGGGAGAAAGCATCATGGTCTCCGGGGTATGTTTGACAGCCGTTCGCGTGAGTCCCGAGGGTTTTGAAGCAGATGTGGTGCATCAGACGCTTCAAGCGACGACGCTTGGAGCGCTTAAGATGGGCGGTGTCGTCAATCTTGAGAGGTCGCTCAAGGTGGGAGATGGGATGGGCGGGCATTTTGTGACCGGTCATATCGACGGCCGCGGCACGATTTGTAAGATTGAAAAGAGAAAAAAGAATACGACCTTGTTCATTAAAGCTTCCAAGGATATAATCGCGCTGCTCGCGGACAAAGGCTCGGTTGCTTGTGACGGAATCAGCCTGACCGTCCAAAAAGTTCGCGGGGGAATTTTCCAAATTGCTGTGATCCCTCACACGCTCAAGGTGACGACGTTGGGGATCAAGCGAGTGGGCTATGAAGTCAATCTCGAAGTGGATATTGTGGCGCGCTATCTTCAAATGTGTTTTGCTAAAGAAAAGTCCCGGAAAACTTTTTCATCGCGCGCGATACTCCGGGAACTTCTCCAGCAGGGGCGTGAGTGGAAAAAAGATTTGAATTGAGTGCGTCGTCGGAAGTCCTTTCTCCGTTCCGTAAGGAGTTCCGCGGAATTCTGGGACAAGAGGGATGGGAGAAAAAGACGACCGAAGAGATCCTTCTGTGTGTTGATGAAGCCCTGACCAATATCATCCGGCACGCCTACCAGGGAAATCCCGGGAAGATGACGGTCTTGGTGCAGGTGAATCATGACAAGGTTGAGATCGTGATGGAGGATCAGGGGAAGAAGTTCGATCCGACGCAAGTGCCTTCGCCGGAACTTCCGCGTGAAAAGCCGGGCGGTCTCGGAGTTCATTTTATCAGGACAATCATGGATCAGATGATCTATGATGCTCATTACCTTCAGGGAAACCGGCTTCGTTTGATCAAACATAGGCGTAAAATTTGAAAAGGAAGGTGGCGGCATGAATATCCAGTCGAAGAATCAGGGGGATATACAAATGTTGGAACTTTCCGGCGAACTCGATTATCATTCTTCGCCGGAGCTTCGCGAAAAGTTGACCGAGTTGACCGGGAAACAGACGGCAAAGATCCTCGTGGATCTTTCCGGCGTGGATTATATGGACAGCTCCGGCATTGCCACCTTTGTGGAAGCTTTCCAGAAGACCAAACGTTATCAGGGACGGCTCATTCTTGCGGCGCTTACGGATACGGTGCGGGGGGTTTTTGAGATTGCCAAGCTTGACAGTATTTTTGAGATAGCCCCTACCGTTGTCGAAGGGGTGGCGAGCTTGGGTTCCAAAGTTTAAACCGTTAGACGAGGATCCTTTTTCCATGAACGAATTTTTAGGAAGTATCGGTCAGAGCGTGCTTTTTGTTTTAGCCGGAGTCGCGCGCTTGTGGGCACTGGGAGCCGCGGTCGTCGGCTTCACCCTCCAGTCCTTTTTAAATAAGAAGATTATTCCGCGCGAAGTCTTTTTCCGTCAGCTGGTCCTGATTGGCATCGATTCTACGGCGATAGTCTCCCTCGTGGGCGCTTCGGTTGGGACGGTTCTGGCGTTGCAAGCGGCCTATTCTCTGAAGACCTTTGGGGCGCTCATGTACACAGGAAGCCTTGTGTGCGTGGCCATGGCCCGCGAACTGGGTCCCTTGATCGCCGCGATCGTGATCTCTGGCCGCATCGGCGCGCGCATGGCGGCCGAGATCGGTACCATGATGGTCCAGGAAGAAGTGGATGCTCTTACCACCATGGGGATTAATCCCATCCGGTTTCTCGTCGCGCCGCGTGTTCTCGCGCTGGCCTGCATGCTCCCGTGTCTGACGGTCATCGTGGATATTGTGGGGATGATCGGGGGTTGGGCGATCGGCGTGACAGGTCTCGGCATCAATTCTACTCTTTATATCGCGAAGAGTATCGAGGCGCTTTGTCTCAAAGATATCTATACCGGTCTTCTGAAGAGTATTATTTTCAGCATTCTTATCGCGCTGGTGAGTTGCCATCAGGGGCTTTCGGTTTCGGGTGGCGCGGACGCGGTGGGGAAAGCCACCACGCAGGCGGTCGTGATCTCGATCGTGTTGATCATTGTGGTGGACTGTTTGGCGACGGCGGTTATTTATTACGCCTTGCCCACGTAAGGAATTTATGAGCGAATCAGAACCGCACGTTATTGAAATCAGGGATCTCGTTAAACGTTTCGGGGATTTGACCGTTCTGAACGGTATCAATGTCAAGATCCCGCGCGGCAAGATCACGGTCATTATGGGCGGTTCGGGGTGCGGCAAGACGACTTTTTTAAGGCATCTGATCGCTTTGCACCAGCCCACTTCCGGGGAGATCCTGGTGGATGGCAAGAACACCGTCGGACTCAATGAAAAGGATATGAACGAAGTGCGGCGCAAGTTTGGCATGCTCTTCCAGGGGTCGGCACTTTTTAATTCTATGACTGTCGGGGAAAATGTCGCGGTGCCCCTTAAGGAACACACTGATCTTTCCCGGGAGATCATTCGCATAATCGTTCGCGTAAAACTTGAGCTCGTGGGGCTTACGGGATTTGAGGATTTTATGCCCCACCAGATCTCGGGCGGTATGAAAAAACGCGTGGCACTTGCCCGGGCGATCGCGCTCGACCCGAAGATCGTTTTCTATGATGAGCCGGGCGCGGGTTTGGACCCGATCACCGCGAGCATGATCGACCGGTTGATTCTGGACCTTAGCAAAAAACTTAATATCACTTCGGTTGTCGTTTCCCATGAAATGAAAAGCGCGTTTAGGATCGCGGACCAGATCATTGTTCTTCATAAAGGGAAAGTGCTGCAGGTCGGCTCGGCTGATGAGATCAAGAATTCAAAAGATTCGTATGTGCAGCAGTTTATTCAGGGAGAATCTGAAGGCGTTATTCCGTTCAAGCAAACCAGCGAAGCCTATTTGAAAGGGCTTCTCTCTACTTAAGCGTTTTCCGAGGAGGAAAAGATGGATTCATCAAAGTCTTATTCGTCATCCGAGATCAAATCCGGATTTTTTGTGTTGGTCGCGCTTGTGATGCTTTTGGTGCTCACCTTCGTGGTCGGAGGCTATTTTAAGAAAGGGGCCAACGAATGGAAGGTCCAGTTCGGCTACCTGAGCGGTTTGAGCGACAGTGCTCCCGTTTATTATGCGGGGCGTGAAGTGGGCAAGGTGGACAGTATTCAGATCCTTCGTGGAAGTAATCGGCCTGTGCTCGTGACGATCAAGGTTTCCAACGATGCCTACGTCCGCCAGGACAGTGTGGCGTATATCGATACGCTCGGGATGATGGGGGAGAAGTTCATCGAGATCTCTGTCGGTTCAAAGGATGCGCCGCCCCTGGAAGCCGGTAAAGTGATCGAGGGCGTGGACCCGATCCCGATGCATGTTCTGATCCGAAAAATGAACCTTTTGGCAGACGAAGTCGAAACGATGACAGTGAGCCTCAACCCGCTCTTGAAGAACGTCAATGACGTGGTAGCTGGGAATAAGGAAGAGATCTCCAAGAGTCTCACGAATCTTCATGAAGTTTCCGCGAACCTACGGGATATGACCGCCGATCTCAAGCTCCATCCGTGGCGCCTGGTTCGCAAAGGTTCTTAAGGGAGTTCTATGCGCTTAAAGACGGCGATTTTGCTCATTCTTTGTTCTCTTGTCGGGGCTCCTTTCGTTGTTGCGGAAGGAACGGTCGGGGATTATATGTATGGGATCGGGACAAAATTCGGGCGCGGCCTTGAAAATGTGGTGACCAGCCTCGCGGAAGTCCCTTGTACGGTTCACACCGAGATGAAAGATCAAGGGGGCTCCGGATTTTTTCCGGGACTCGGCAAAGGAACTCTTTTTATGTTGCGTCGGATGCTCGTCGGCGTGACCGAAGTCGGTACTTTTTTCATCCCCATGGAGCGGACGATTCCCCGAGTCTGCCAGGAAACCAAGCCTTCGGTGGTCTGACGCGATCGGTCGCGTGCCTCAGGAAATTTTTGCGGGAATTTTATGGATTGCCGCTTGACGCTGGCGCGCAGGTCTTCCTATAATAGCCCGTCACTTAACTGAAGGAGAAATAATGACTCTAAATGAGAAAGCTGTCGCACCCAAGGACCCCGAGGTCCAGGACGCGCAGTTCTTTGCGGCGATCGGCTATTTGAGTTTTCTTTGTTTTGTACCGCTTGCGCTCAAGCGTGAGAACAAGTTTGCACTTTTTCACGGGAAACAGGCCTTGGTTCTTTTTATTATGGAACTGGCCGCGGCGATCCTGAAGGTGGTGCCGGCCTTAGGGGATCTCGTGTTCACTTTGGCGTTCGTGGTGTTTGGGATCCTTTCTCTTATCGGGATCGTGAAGGTGCTGATGGGAGAACGCTGGGAGATCCCGGTGGTGAGTGAGATCGCCGAGAGGATCACCTTCTAATACTGTTCTCAATTTGATTTTATGGATTAATTGTGCTGTGCCGCATACCCGTAATATCAATTGTCATGTGGTTCTAGAAGTGGTGCTATTTATACCGCAGTACGCCGTGTCCTTTTCTTTCAATCAGAGACCCTGAGGGGTTGGCATGCTTACTGGTACTAAAAAAGTTCAGCCGGGTGGGCAAGACTGGTTTGTGGTCCTGAACCCCCTCAAGAGCGAATTGGAACGCAATAAGATCGCCCGCGAGATCGCCAAGGCTTTTGGTCTTCCCGTGGATGAAGCGTTCGATCTTGTAGCCAATACCCCCATTATCCTGATCGACAATCTTCTTTACGCGACAGCGCTTCAGATAAAACAGTATTTCCGCAACTCTCAGACGGATATCGCGGTCAGTAACGATAGCCTCCTGAAGAGGCGCTGCTACCGGACCGTGTGGCCCACATCCCCGAGCCTTGCTTTTCTCCATCATATGGAAGCCTCGACTCCTTCGGCAAAAGCAAATGAGTCGGAAAAGCTCGATCACGCCGAGGCAATTCAAGAGATACGTTCCTGGGTGCAGACCGAGGGCGTTTCTCCAGAGGGTGCCGAGAGGCATTCTTCCCAGAACGGCAGGAGTCATCACGCTCCGCGTCATTTCCGGAGTATCCTCGAAGATGATCAGGAAAGACTGCTCAAGGAGAGCGTGGGAATGAAGGAAAGTATGGGGCAACTCCGCAAGGCTCTGGAGAAAGCCCAGGAGGAAGTTGCGGAAAAGGAGAAGGCCGTGCGGGCCAGTGAGATCGCGAAAACGCAGAAAGAAAAGGAAGTTCAGGAGCTTCACAATCTGGTGGCTCATGCGGAAGAAAAATACGAACTTCTTCGGGAAGAATTCCGGGAGACCCGCCAGTACTTCGAGGAGAAGCTTGGTTCCCAGGATCAGAAATCGGAGGAGTTCCTGAAGCAGATCGAAGAACGTGATCTCGCCCAAAAGGAGATCTTGCAGGAGAAGCAGGCCCTTCTGAAAAGTTTTCACGCTGTGAAAAGCGATCTTCAACGTGCGAAGGATGAGCAAGAGCAGTCGCGTCGCGAATGGGAGAGCCAGGCGTCCCAGTTTCGAAGAGAACTTGAAAATCATAAGACCGTTGTGGAGAGCCTTCACGCCAAGATCCAGAATCTGGAGGAAGGCAAGAAGATCGTGCAATCGAGTGAAACTCGTTTGCTCCAGGAATTAGAGCTTCAGACCCAGCAGGCCAAGCAGTGGGAGCAGAAATCCTCCGAGTTTGAAAAGGAGATCCGGCGGCTCCGCGGCTCATTTGAGGATCAGCAGAAGACCTGGCAAGTGCGTCTCGCGCAGCTTGAGGCCCGGGAGATGGATCTTGAGAATGCGCGAAAGCAGATCCGTGAGCTTTATACAGAATTGGACCAGCGTGAGGCTGTGCAGAAAAAGGCACAGCTGCAGGAGCAACTGGCTTCCTGGGAGTTGCGGCTCAAGCAGGTGGTGAAGCATCAGGAAAGGATCGAGTCCGAGATCCGTGAGCGCGAAGAGGAAATGCGCAAGCTTCTTGAGGAGCAGGAGAAGATCGAGAGGGAAGTGATCGAAGGCAAACAGGCCCAGCGACACCTTGCTGAAAAAATCAAACATGAAGGTCCTCACGGAGAGCCGCAAAAGCCCGAAAAAAACGCCGATTCTTCCGCCCTTCATCCTTCTCAGTCGCGGCCCGAGGTTGTGGATGATTGAATTGGTTTTAAGTAAGATCAAGGTGGATGAAAATCGCCACGAGCAGCTGGTCGTCTTTCGGGAAAAGGAAGGCAACCGGTTTCTCCCCGTGGTGATAGGCCTCCCTGAGATCCATGCCATCAAATTGAAGCTGGGCAATGTCAAGCCCCCTCGGCCGATGACCCATGACCTCATGCTGAAGATCGTCCAGGAACTGGGGGGGAAGCTCCAGCGGGTGGTGATCGACAAGCTTGAGAATAATACCTTCCATGCCAAGATCCATATCCAGAAAGAGGACGGCCAAGAGGTGATTGTGGATTCTCGTCCTTCGGACAGCGTGGCGATCGCTTTGCGCGCGCAAGTGCCGGTTTTTGCCGAAGAATCGATCCTAAATGCGGCGAGCGTTTACGAGGTCTAGGCGCATGGAAAAAAAGATCCATGACATTATGATTATCGGCGGGGGCGGGGCAGGCCTCACCGCGGCCTTGTACAGTTCGAGAGCCAATCTTTCCACGATCCTTTTCGAAAAACTTGTGCCTGGTGGGCAGATCGCGTCGACGGATCTTGTGGAGAATTATCCCGGTTTTGTCGAGGGGGTTCTGGGGCCTGAGATTGCGCAGAAAATGGAAGATCAGGCGGTTCGCTACGGAACGCAGGTGATATGCGAGGAAGTCAAAAAATTGCGGCTCAAAGGCGATAACTTTGAGGCGGTGACGGATGCTTCGGTCTACGCGGCGCGAGCCGTTATTCTCGCCATGGGAGCCTCCTACAGGACGCTCGGCGTTGCGAATGAAAAAGAATTTACCGGAAAAGGCGTCTCTTACTGCGCAACCTGTGACGGGGCTTTTTTTAAAGGTAAGAAAGTCATCGTCGTCGGTGGTGGGGATTCCGCCTTGCAGGAAGGTCTTTTTTTGACCCGGTTTGCGGAGACAGTGACCGTCGTTCACCGGCGTGATGCATTGCGGGCCAGCCCGATCTTGCAAGAGAGAGCGCGGAATAATCCAAAGATGAGCTTTATTTGGGACACGGTTGTTGATAAAATTGAGGGTAACGGGAAGGTCGAAGCTGTTCTTCTGAAAAATGTGAAGACCAAAGAGGTGAGGCTTGAGGACACCGAAGGTGTTTTTATCTTTGTTGGACATGACCCCAATAGCCAGTTGGCCAAAGATTTTGTCACGCTTGATGAAAAGGGGTATGTGGTAACCAACGCGGCTTTTGCGGCTTCTTTGCGCGGTGTTTTTGTGGCCGGCGAAGTGCGGCAAGGGGCGGTGCGGCAGTTGGTGGCGGCCTGCGGGGAAGGCTGCGGGGCGGCTTTGGCGGCTCAGGCTTATTTAGATGATCATCGATAACTGAAATTTTTCATAGAACTTATTTCGGGAGGACCATCATGAGTTTTGAGGGCGAATTTGAGCAGAACATGAAGCAATTGATGAAATTGCTCAAGAAGATCATGACCCAGTATCCTGCCGAGGGGGGGAAGAGCCCTTCCGAGGCGATGAAGTTCCTTAAGGATATGAAGGATAAGAGCCCGGATGTTAATATTTTCTTTTTGAATATGTCCCCGCTCTCCCCGGAAGAGTTCTGTGAGATGGAGGAAATGTTCGAGTCCGGGGCGATGAGCGAACATTTTCGGATGGGCGAGTTGAAATGCGAGTTGAATGACGAAGACCAGGATTTTTTAAAGCAGCACGGTATCCGCTTCTAAGGATCTCCCTATGAATTTCAGAAAGACATTCTCCGGGTTTCTTTTTTTTACGGTATTTTCCTTTTTCGCAAGCCTTCCAGCCGCCATGGCCTTTGACCATTCGCCGTGGGATGCTTTTTTGAAAAAGCAAGTGGATGAAAAAGGGAATGTGAATTATAAGGAGGTGGCGCGCGATCCGAAGGCTCTTCAGGATTATCTGGCGAGCTTGATGGCGGTGAACGAAGTGGAAATGCGGTCATGGCCCCGGGAGGAAACACTGGCTTTCTGGCTCAATGCCTATCACGCGACGTTGATCAAATTGGTGGTCGAGAACTATCCTGTGAACTCGGTCCAGCGGATCCCGAGTTTTTGGGATATCTCTCTTATACGGTTTGGTAAAGCTTCGAAGGAACAGAAGCAATACAGCCTGAACGATATCCGGACGAAAAATCTGATGGGCGTTTTTCGTGATGAAAAGATCCAGTTGGCGCTTTCCCTGGGTGCCCGGGGCGGTCCCAGGCTGATGCCGGAGGCTTTCACCGGTCCCAAGGTGGAGGGCCAGCTCTTTCTTCTTACCCGAAAGTTTGTGAATGATCCTTATTTTGTGGATGTGACACCGGGCCGGAAGAAGATCATGATCTCGAAGCTTTTCAAGTGGTACGCAAAGGATTTCAAGCTGGATTTTGGAACTCCGGAAACTTTCGGAAAATTTTCCGCGGGGGACACTGCCGTTCTTTCCTTTCTGTCCTATTATCTCGAAGATGAAGCGAAGGGGGAATTTCTCCAGCAAGCGGGTTACAAGATAGAATATCCAGCATTTGATTGGGCTCTTAATGATCAAAAGGGGAGCAACGCCTGACGTCGCTTTTTAAAGGAGCCGGCCTGGTCGGAAGGGTTATAACTCTTTCTTTTTAAAAGACTTGCGGCCCTTTAAAAAGCATTGACAGCCTGGTCGAATTTCCATATCATACGCACTCTCTTAAAGTCAAAGGAGTCATTTCATGGCAAATTATGCAATCGTTGAGACGGGGTCCAAGCAATATTGGGTGGAGCCCAAGCAAGTGATCGAAGTCGAACTTTTGGATATTCCGGAAGGCCAAAAAGAGGTCGTTCTGGATCAAGTGATGCTCGTTCAAGCCGGCGGACATTTGACGGTCGGCACGCCGGTCATCGCTGGTGCCAAGATCATCTGTGAAAATCTCGGGGAGTTCCGCGGTCCCAAGCTGATTCATTACCGGTACCGTCGCCGTAAGTCCTCACGGAAAAAACAGGGGCATCGGCAGGACATGCTTCGCTTACAAGTCAAAGAGATCAAAGTCGGTTAATCTCACTTTTAGAGGAAAACATGGCACATACAAAAAGTCAGGGTAGTACAACAAACGGAAGAGACTCTAATTCAAAACGCCTGGGTGTGAAGATCTATGGCGGGCAGAAGATCACGCCGGGATGCATTATTGTCCGGCAGCGCGGGACGCGTTATCACCCCGGGAATTTTGTCGGGATCGGGAAAGATTACACTCTTTTCGCGAAACGCGCAGGGATCGTGGAATTCCGGGCTAACCGATCTGTTCATATTATTCCGAGTTAATTCAGTTTCAACCAAGTTCGAAAAGGCCAAAAAGCGATCCCAAGCTTTTTGGCCTTTTCTCTTTTAAAGGAGCTCTATGCTAGTCGACAAAATACATCTGACCGTTCAGGGCGGACGCGGCGGCAAAGGGTGTGAAAGTTTTAACTTTCGCAGTGACCGCAAGAGAGTTCCGAATGGCGCCGACGGCGGTGACGGCGGGAATGTGATCTTTCGCGCCTCGCATAACGCGCCGGGGCTCGATCGTCTTCGCTTGAAGCAGCATTTGGAGGCGGAGAACGGCGAGCAAGGCAGCAGTGACAATAAACGTGGCGCCAAGGGCGACGATCTTCTCGTGTTGGTCCCGCTTGGGACGTCGATCTTTCGTCGGGAAAAACATCTCGCGATACGCGACCTCTATCTTGAAGGAGAGGAAGTGATCGTCGCGCGCGGCGGCAGGGGAGGTTCCGGAAATATCGGGGACAAGACGGCAACTTCGGGTGAAGAGGGGGAATCGCTTGAGATCGATGTGGAGTTCCGCATCATGGCGGATGTTTTTCTCTTGGGTCTTCCGAGTGCCGGAAAATCTTCATTATTGCACCATCTGACACGTGCGCCGATCGAAGGCAAGGATTATCCTTTTGCGACGCGCAGTCCTGTTCTTGGGATCCATCCCTATGATGACTATAAGCAAATCATTTTTTGCGAGCTTCCTTCAATTTTTGAAGGCTCCAAAGAAGGGCGCGGGTTGGGGACTGATTTCCTGCGGCATCTGGCACGCGCGAAGCTGATCGTATTCATGATCGATGCGACCCTTAAATTTTCAGAATCAGCGATCGCTGGATTGAACACGTTGCAAAAACTTGCCTATGAGCATGACGCGGCTTTTCGGCAGATCCCGAGCGTGGTGGTGGTCAATAAAATCGATCTCGGGCAGGACCTTGGCGTGATCGAGGCTGAAATGAAGAGCTCGGGCCAGATCTATTTTTTGATTTCGGTGAAAACCGGAGAAGGGGTAGAATCCCTCATGAAGTTCATCCACGAGAAAATTGAGCACGAAGGTCATGTCTGAGCGCGTCCGCCACGCCCAAAAGATCGTTATTAAGATCGGGACAAGCATCCTTAAGACCCGAGGGGAAAGTTTTTCCCATAAAGAGCATGCGCGTGTCTGCCAGGAGATCCATACTCTTATCAAAAAAGGCCGCCGCCCGGTCCTTGTAAGCTCCGGCGCTATCGCGCTGGGGATGAAGAGCTGTGGCTTCAAAAAGCGGCCGAAGGAAATGGCGGAGTTGCAGGCTTGTGCCGCGATCGGTCAGGGCAAGCTGATGCATGCCTACGAGACTTTTTTCGCCAAGAAGAATGTTCATACCGCTCAGCTGCTTCTGACACGCGACGGGCTGGAGGACCGCAAACGGTTTCTTTGCGCGCGCAACACCCTCGAGACCCTCCTGAAGCTCAACATCCTCCCGATCGTCAATGAAAATGATACGGTGGCGGTCGAAGAGATCGCGTTCGGCGATAATGATATCCTCTCAGTTCATGTGGCCCACCTGGTCGGCGCGGATCTTTTGGTAAACCTTTCGGACGCGGAAGGTTTTCTCCTGAAAGATGGGACCCGCGTGCGGGAAGTGACCTCGGAAGACGAGATCGATAGCAAACTCGTGATGCATCTGGCAGACAAAAAACGTGAAGAGACTGTCGGCGGTATGCGCGCCAAGCTCAAGGCGGCCCGTGTCGCGATGCAACTCGGGATCCCTTTCATGATCGTGAACGGCCATAAGCCCCATATCCTTCAGGAGATCATCGAGGGGAAGGATGTCGGAACCTTATTTATTACTTCCGGAGCTCAAAAAGACATGCGTCACAAGTGGATCGCCTTTTCGGCGACACGGAGCGGCAGCGTGACGGTCGATGACGGGGCTTATCAGGCCCTTCTTGCAAAAAAGAGCCTTTTGCCCGGCGGAATCGTGAAGATCCAGGGGAACTTCGAAGCCGGGCAGGTGGTGGAGCTTGAAACGCTCGAAGGCAAGGTTTTCGGACGAGGCGTGGTCCACTACAGTAGCCGCGATCTCGGGCGTATTGCCGGGAAGAAGTCCGGAGAGATCCAAACGATTCTCGGTAAAAAAGCCTCGGATGAAGTGATCCACAGAAATGACCTTGTGATCTGGAGCGAACGATGAACTGGAAACGGCAGTTGGAGCGAATGCTTGTGAAGGCCCGTCCCGCCGCCGCTGCGGCAGGACAATGGTCCACGGATTTTAAAAAGAAGCTTCTCCTGGATATTGCTTCGCGAATTGAAAAAAAAGCCGCGTGGCTTGTTGCTGAAAACAGCAAAGATCTCGTGAAGGCCAAGGCGGGTGGACTCTCCTCCGCGATGATCGATCGTCTGACGCTCAGTGAAAAGCGCGTGAGGGAGATGGCCGCGGGCGTGCGTGCCGTCGCACGACTGCAGGATCCGATTGGCAGGGTGCAGGCGAAGTGGACGCGACCCAATGGCCTGAAGCTACGGAAAGTGACTGTGCCGTTGGGTGTCATCCTGATGATTTATGAATCCCGCCCGAATGTAACCGTGGAATGCGCGGCGCTTTGTCTTAAAAGCTCCAATGTGGCGATCCTTCGCGGCGGTCGGGAAGCCATGGCCTCGAACCGTGCGTTCGTTTCGATCTTCCAGGACTCCCTCATAGCTCACGGACTTTCGCCTTTTTATGTGAACCTTGTCACGACCACGGACTACGATGCCGTGGATTTTCTTTTGAAACAGGAAGGCAGGATCGATCTTGTGATCCCGCGCGGCGGAGAAAAACTGATTCGCCGTGTCGTGCAGAAGTCGCGTATTCCGGTGGTGAAACACTACCAGGGGATTTGCCATGTCTATGTGGACAAAAAAGCCGACCTCAAAAAAGCGGTTGCGATCACGCTGAACGCAAAGCTGCAGCGCCCGGGGGTGTGCAATGCGATGGAGACCCTTCTGGTGCACCGGGAGATTGCCGCAAAGTTTTTGCTGCTGGTGGGGGATCCCCTTAGGCGCGGCGGGTGCGAGGTCCGGGGGGACGTGTTGTCTTGTCGCTACCTCCCTTGGGCGAAGCGCGCAAAAGCCAATGATTATGGGCACGAATTTCTGGAGAAGATCCTTGCGGTACGTGTTGTCAAGGATTTGGAAGAAGCCGTTCACCACATTGAGACCTACGGGTCCCATCATACCGACGCCATCGTGACCCAGGATAAGGAAACGGCTGCGGCATTCACGGCGAAGGTGGATTCGTCGTCCGTCATGGTCAATGCCTCCACGCGTTTTTCGGACGGATTTGAGTACGGATTTGGTGCCGAGATAGGTATCTCGACCGACAAGGTTCACGCGCGTGGGCCCATGGGACTTGAGGGCCTTACTTCGTACAAATATATCGTCGAGGGGAATGGCCACATACGTAATTAAAGGCGGTCTTTGAGCATGAGGATCGGTATCTTTGGAGGGACCTTTGACCCGGTTCACCGCGGACATCTGGAGCTTGCTCAAAATGCCCGGGCCCAGTTCTCGCTTGATAAAGTTGTTTTTGTACCAGCGTATCAGCCTCCGCATAAGCAAAACACTCCTTCTTTGACCCCTGCTCAGGATCGGTATGAAATGGTGCGCCTTTCCCTGGAGGGAGAGGCGGGCCTTGAAATCTCTGATTGTGAGGTGTCGCGAAAAGGGGTTTCCTATACTGTCGATACCATTCTCGAATTTGAAAAAAAATATCCGGGGGCGGAATTATTTTTGATCCTCGGAAAAGACACGCTCACCGGCCTTTCGGGTTGGCATCGTGCCGATGAGCTGAAGAAAATGGTTCGTTTTCTTGTCGCGAGGAGAGAGACGGATGAAACTCCCGAGGTCCCAGGGGCCCGCGTCGACTGGATAAGAATGCCATTATGTCCGGTCTCAGCTTCGGGGATCCGTCAGGCCATCAAGCAGGGCAAGCAAGTGGACGATGATCTGCCTCTCAAGGTTCAGCAATACATTCGAGAACACAAGCTTTACCGGGAAAATTAAAAGATGAATATCGCCATGCACTTAGCCATTTTGGGATTGCTCTTCCTCCTCTCCTTCTTTTTTTCCGCTTCCGAGACGGCCCTTTTCTCCCTTTCGAAGCTCGACAAACGCAAGCTCAAGGAGCAGTCCCCGCATCTTTCGAAATGGATCTTTGAGCATCTTGAAAAACCGCGCAAGACCCTCGCGACAGTTCTGATCGGTAATTTGTTTGTAAATTCTCTTGCGACGGCGACGGTCACGCTCATTGTTCTCAAAATATTCGGGAGTTCGGGCTTGGGCGTTTGGATGACGGTTTTCACTGTTTTTCTCATTGTCTTCTGCGAGATGTTCCCGAAGATCCTCGCGGTTCAGGCGCGGATCAAAGTGGCCTTGCTTGTGTCCTTACCCTTAAAATTCTTCGCGATACTTTTCGCGCCGTTCAGAATTTTGATGCGCTTTGCCACCGATAGGATCCTTTCTTTTTTAGTGCACGAGAAGATCGAGCAGTCGGACATGATTTCGGAAAAGGAACTCAAAGTCCTTGTGAAGATCGGGGAGGAAGAGGGGGTTTTAGGCGGCCAGGAGCGCCACATGATCCAGAAGCTTTTGGATCTTGGCGAGCGACCGGTTAAAGATATCATGACGCCACGAACGGATTTAGTCGGACTTGATATCGACGAGCCTTCCGAGAAGCATGAGGAGTTGATCCGGAAATATCACTTTAGCCGTCTTCCGATTTTTCAGGGTTCACTCGACCATATTCTTGGGGTCGTGGAGTCGCAGAATTATCTATTGCAGGAACCCCGGTTGGATGTCAAGCGTGTCATGCGAGAATCGCTCTTTGTTCCGGAAAGTAAACGGATCGACGATCTCCTTGAAACGTTTCGGATCAAGAATGAGCGTTTTGCGGTGTGTGTGGATGAGTTTGGCGGGACGGCGGGGGTGGTCACCCAGGAAGATATTCTGGAGGAGATCTTTGGAGAGTTCTATGACGAATACTCCAAGGTCGAAAATCCTATCCGGCGTCTGGGGGAAGATCTTTATCTTGTGGAAGGAAAGGTCAGCCTCCAGGAGTTTAACGAATTCTTTTCCGCGCATCTTGCTGCGGAAGAAGCCACGACTCTGGGCGGCTATCTCTTCGAAAAAATGGGGGTCGTTCCAGTTAAAGGTGCTGCTTTGAACACGGAGCCTTTCGATTTTGTGATCCAGGATATGGTGCGTCAGCGGATCCACCAGGTCACAGTCAGGAGGAAGAAGTGATCGGACTTCTGGTCATTTTCTTTTTGTCGGTGGTCGTTTCAGCGTTTTTTTCCGCGGCCGAAATGGCGTTTGTTTCCGCGAACAAGCTGAGGCTCCGGGAAATGGCCGATGCGGGTGATAAAAAAGCCCGGTTCATCATGCAACTCCAACAGCATCCCAATTATTTCCTGACAGCGCTCCTGATCGGAAACAATGGCGTGAACGTTCTCGCGATCTCCATCGCGACCTGCATTTTTAAGAAATATCTCGGGTGGAATAGTGAGTGGCTTGTGATGCTGCTCATCGCCCCGATCCTCATTATCTTCGCGGAGATGGCACCTAAGGATTATGGCCGTTTGAATGCTATTTCTTTTCTACGCGGAAAAACATTTTGGATCCGATGGCTCAAGGCCGTCCTCTATGGACCCATCATTTTGTTCTTCAGGATTCTGGGTTTCTTTTGGCCGTCTTTTCAGCAAGGCCAGGTCCGTGATATTTTCGTCAATGAAGAGGAATTCCGTTCCCTGATCGAGGAAAGCTCTCACCGAGGCATCGTGGGCCCCCAAGAGCAGAAGTTGATCCACACGATCCTTGATTTCGAGCGTATCCAGGTGCAGTCCGTGATGTTGCCCCTCGGGAAGGTCCCGATGGTGGATATCCACAGTAAGATCGAAGATGTCAAGCGTATCGCCCGGGAAACCCAGTCCCGCATGATGCTTGTTTATGAGGAGATCCCTTCGATCGTTATGGGGATGGTCTATGTTTTCGATATTCTGTGGGAGGAAGAGAATGCGCGTGGTCTTCACGACTTTCTCCGTGCGCCGATCTTTATCCCTGAAGAAACGTCCCTGGAAAAAGCCTTCCTGCTGCTGCAGAAAAAACGCCAATCCTACGCCGTAGTGACGGATCGGGCGGGGGATATCAAAGGGGTTGTTCCCATAGAGCGGCTTCTTATATTTGAAAAGCACTGACCGAAACCTTTCTTTCTCTCGCGATCGTTTTTTAGTCCGATAATATCGGCCTTCCTCGAAGTTCTTACTAAAGAGAGCTTCTTTTTATTCAGACTTCCGCAAATGTTGGATTCCATTAGTCCGATTTCTACTATAGCGATTCATTACTATAAAGCTTTACTAAGACAAGCCGTTACATTACAGGCAAATCTTTTAATTCAAGGAGACGATCTTTTTGAGAATTATCGCCATCGCGAATCAAAAAGGCGGATGTGGAAAGACTACGACCAGCATTAATTTCTCGGCTTGTCTGAATTTTCTTCAGAAGAAAGTGCTCGTGGTCGATCTGGATCCGCAGGGGCATTCCACTTGTGGGTTGGGTGTCAAAACTCAGAGGGGCATGCTGACCCTTTATGACCTTTTGAGTCCTCTTCAGAGCGTGACGCCTTCTCTTTCCCAGGTCATCCAAAACCTTCGGACGGATTTTGATCTCCTTCCTTGTAACGCAAGCCTGAACGCGATCGAAGAAGAATTCGGGTTTATGCCCAATTATCACCTTAAGCTTCGGGATCTTCTGGCCAGGATTTCTGAAGACCCTCGCCGATACGATTTTGTGGTGCTGGATTGTCCTCCGAATCTTGGCATGCTCACCTGGAACGCTCTGAATGCGGCCGATGAGATCATTGTTCCCGTGGAGCCCTCCTTTTTTTCGCTGCATGGCCTCGCCAAGATCTCGGAGACTCTTCAGATCGTGAATCGAAGCCGGGAGACGCCTTTGGCGGTTCACGCGCTTCTGACGCTTTTTAACTCCGAGGTGAATTTCTCCCATGAAATCTACGATGAAGTTCGCGCCCACTTCAAAGACAGGCTCTTTACAACGATCATTCACGAACATGTCAGTCTCAAAGAGGCCGCCGCGGCGGGGCAGAGTATTGTTCAGTATGGGCCACAATCACAAGCCTTTCAGGACTACCTGAATCTGGCGGTGGAATATCTGGAACGGGACTGGAATCGCAAACTCCCGGAAAAGGAGTTGGGTTGGGAGCAGGTTTATCAAAACCATTTTGGGCCGCGGCAGGTTTCGGACGGGATCCTCTTTCAGTTTTTGAGCAAGACAGCGTCGTCTGTGGAGATCGCCGGGGATTTTAATCATTGGGTCGCAGAGCCTCTCTTGCGGCGCAATCAAGACGGGCTTTGGCAGAAGGTTATTCCGGTGGAGCCTAAAACGTTTCGATATAAGTTTATCGTGGATGGGGAGTGGCAGGTTGATCCTAGTCAACCCATGCAGCGAGAAAATGCTTATGGCGGCGTTGATTCTTACGTGGAGTTATCCTGATGAATGAGGATGCGAAAAAATTGGTGCGTGGGCTGAAGGATCTTTCGCCGCTTTTCGGTGTTGTCCCTGAAGAAGTTGTAGCCCGCAGATCTCCGGAAGTTCAAATTTTAGGGGTCTCAAGCCCGGACTGTGAAGGCGATTCTTTGTTCCTTAACACATTTTTTGCTTCGCAGCTCCTTCTGTCGGAGAAAGCCTGCTCTCTGGTCAGCGTTTTATCCCGGTGTTCCAAGAATTTGCCAAGGGAGGGAGAAGTTTCTCCTGAATTGTTCGGGGAGCACCTTCAGCGCTACTCCCTTTATTGGGATGAGCTCCGAGATCTTGTAGGGGGGGCTTCCTCGGGAAAATCGGGGGGGGTGTTGCAGAGTCGGGATATTTTTTTGGATTTTGAGTACCGGCATTTGCTCCACTTTGAGGGGGCCATTTGTCTTCTGGATAAGTGGGTTCTACTTTTGAAGCCGAACGCTGAATCTCTGACTGAGGGTTATAAAATGATGAAGGTTGGGCATTCCCTTAATCCGCAGCTTGAGTTTTGTATCGTATTGGAAGGGAGGGCTGAGGAGGCGAAAGGGGAGATGCTCTTTAAAAGATTCTCGGATTTCACTATGAGGTATCTTGATATTCAGTTGGGTTGGCTTGGTTGGATGGATCTTGCGGACCCCGCCCGTCATTTCTCGTCAGCGCTCCATGTGGAGCCTCTGCGCTTTCGATCCTGGGACCCGAAGCCCAGCTTGCAAAAGTTTGTCCTCGCCCATTGGGTTGAATCCCTAGAGAAGAAGATGGCTGTTGGAATTTCCGAGGGGGGCTCGCGATGATCGCCGCCCCCGAACGCATTTTTCGCCAGGAGATCTTTCAATCGATCCGCTCCTCCATCCAGGAACTTCATGCGGATAAAGTGATCCTTGAGGACGTGAATGGAGCCCCCTACCTCTTTAAAAGCAAAGATGCGCAGGTTTGGGCGCGGATTTTTTACAGGTCCATGCGGGATTATTCCCTTGTGGAACTTCAGCAGGAGATCAGGAAGCTCTGGGTGCTAATGCCGAGTAGTGCGGTACTCTATCTTTTTTATCCAGAATTGGACCGTCAGCAGATCCTCAAAATGAACGGCTTTAGCGATCGTTTGAGTTTTTTTGAATATGCGGGACTTTCTGGCGTGGCGCATGAACAGAGGGACATCAAAATCTGTAAGTGGATGCCCTCCTGGATTCAAGAGGGGATTTCCCCTCGAGAGGGTGTGGTTGCTCCTCTGGTGCCGGTTTCGCCCGCCAGCTTTTTGAGAATTTCTTGTCTGACACCGCAGGAGATCCAGGGCCTTACGGAGTTGTCTTTGGCTTTATCCCGGGTCTGAAGCTACACGTGAAGGGTTTTTATATTTCGTTCTTGATGGTGCCTCCCAACTCTTCTATAATCACCCCCACTTATGACAAGCTCAATTATCCAGAATCTTGATACCCTCAAAAAAGCCCAGCGCTTGGACAGTGAGATTCATCAAGCCCAAGGTCTCCTGGAAGAGATTCCTGCAAAGCGAGCCAAGCTCAAAGCTGAAATGGAATTCGAGAAAGGGCGTCTGCATGAGCTTGAAAAATCCCTCAAGGATATTCAGGTGAAGTTGAAGGACCGGGAATTGGAGCTTTCTCAAAAAGAAAATCAGATCAAGAAACTTGACGGGCAACTCTCGCAGGTAAAAACGAATAAGGAATACGCCGCGTTGCAGCAGGAAGTCGCTTCTCTCAAAGCCGACAACTCTCTTCTCGAGGAGGGGATCATTCATATTTTGGATGAAGTCGATGCTGCCAAAGACGAGACTCGGAAGGAGAAAGAGAAGCTTGCTCTTATTACAAAATCCTTTCAGGAAAAAGACGATGCGTTGGCCGGTCAGGAAAAGACCTTGCAGATTCGCCTTGCTGAGATGAAGAAGCAACGCGACGAAGCAGTCGTCCAGTTACCTCTCGAACTCGGAGAGCTCTATCAAAGGATTGCTTTCAAAAAACAAGGGCTTGCGCTGGCGGCTGTAAATGGTGAAAATTGCGCGGCCTGTCAGATGAATTTGCGTCCGCAGCTTCTTAACGAAATACGGCTAGGGGAACAGATCATTGTTTGCGAGAATTGCTCCCGCATTCTCTATTACGAAGCTTAGTTTTCCCTCCCTTCCCGGAGTTGCTCCAAAGATTTCCTCTTAACCAGTCCGTTCTTTAGGTATTTGCTTTCCCCTATAGACGTTTTCCCGACTTAGCTCAAAACCCCCCTTGGGTCTTTCTGCCCGGCCGTCTTTTTCCGAATTCCCTGAAAAAAAGAATATTGACAGGGTATTAAGGTAAAGATATACTGCCGCCGATAATAAAGTGGGAGGAAGTGGGAGATAGTGGTAGATAAGAAAGGAGTAGGAATCCATGTTTTACGGTGAGTTTGAACATGTGATCGATACGAAAAGCCGCGTGATGATCCCCGCGAAATTCCGCGAGATCTTCAAGGAGCGCTATGCAGAGCGCTTTTTTATCACCCGCGGTCTCGATCAGTGCTTATTTGTTTTCACCGAGGAACAGTGGAAGACGGAAGAGAAAAAGTTTCGCGACATGCCTTTCACCAAAGCCGAATCCAGAACCTTCAATCGTCTTTTCTTTTCAGGAGCTTGTGAAGTGGTGTGTGACAAACAGGGGAGAATTCTCATTCCGGATTATCTGAAGAGCTATGCGGAGATCAAGGCGGATGTCACGATCGTGGGCGTTTCAAGTCGTATAGAAATTTGGGCGAAAGAAAAGTGGCAGGGATTTTTCGATCATCATAAAGGTCATTTTGAAGAACTCGCGGAAAAATTAGTCGCAGAATAGAAAAGGAGTCATTATGGTCTATCACGCCAGAACGAAGAGTGCCGTGGATGTATTGCGTTTCAATGGGGACCTTGATGCGCTAAGCATGATCAAAATGAAAGATCGGATGAACCGTTTAATGAACAGGAACCACAAGCGTCTTTTGTTGGACCTGAAAGATACGAAGCACGTGGAATTAGCAGGCGTCGGTATCTTGGTCGATCGTCTGCGTAAAGTGCGCGAACAAAAAGGGGACATCAAACTTTGCAATCTGCGTCCCGAAGTTGAGAAGACTTTCCAAATGATCGGGGTCAATGGCTTGATGGAAAGTTATTCGACGGAAGAAGAGGCGATCCTTAGTTTTGCGTCATAGTCCGGTTCTTTTACAGGAAGTTCTCGATCAGTTGGGCCTCAAGTCCGGGGCTATCGTGATGGATGGAACTCTCGGGAGTGGGGGACACTCGCAGGCGATGCTTGCTAAGATCGGTCCCAACGGAAAATTGATCGGGTTTGATCAGGATCCCGAGGCGATTGCACGATGCAGGGAATTGTTTCAAGCCGACACGCGGGTCGTGCTGGTACATGAGAATTTCAGGAATTTAAAAAAAGTTTTTCCGGCTCTTGGTGTAGCGGCTTTCGATGTAGTTCTTTTGGATATCGGGACTTCGTCGGAGCAGTTGGCGGATGGGAAGCGCGGTTTCAGTTTCCAAGCGGAAGGGGAATTGGATATGCGGATGAATCCGGAAGTCGGTTTGAAAGCTTCAGAGTTGCTCGCTCAAATGTCCGAGGTCGAGCTGGCAGACCTCTTTTACCATTATGGCGAAGAGCGGCACTCTCGACGTTTTGCTCGCGTGATTGTTGAAAGAAGGCGCCAGCAGCCCATCCGTACGATCGAAGATCTCAACCAAACTCTCGAGCTCGCGGTTCCCCCGCATTTACGCTTCAAGAAAGGGAATAGGCCTTCATGGGCTCGGCGTCATCCCGGGACGAAGGTATACCAAGCCCTTCGCATAGGCGTGAATGATGAACTGGAGGCGCTGAAAGAGGGCATGTCGGGGGCTTTTGAGCATCTCTCGAAGGGCGGCAGGTTGGGAGTCATCAGTTTTCACTCGATCGAAGACAGGATCGTGAAGCAGCAGTTCCGCAAGTGGGATGACGAAGAACAAGGAAAATTGATTTTTCGTAAACCTATGGTTGCAAAGCGGGAAGAAATATTGAATAATCCAAGATCAAGAAGCGCAAAACTAAGAGTCATCGAGAAAATATCATGAAAGGCAGTGGAAAAATACTAATTCTTATAACATTGTTAGCCTGCTCGATGCTTTTTTATGTGCATCTGCAGGTTGCTTCCGTCTTGGTATCTTTAGATCTGCATCGAAGTTCCCGCCAAGTTGCCGAGAAACAAGAGTTGCTCCGCAGATTCCAATACAAGGTTGATCAGTTGAGGGCCCCCCGCCTTCTTGAAGAGAAGATGATGCGTCACGATATGGGTTTGGCGCTTCCCAATAAGGTCCAGGTCGTTGAGGTGCCGGCCGCTGCGGATATCGTTATTCCCATGGCACCGGCACAAAAAGTTGTGCGAACTTTTTCCTCCGAAGTGTCGAGCTTTCTTGGACGTTGGATACAGACGGCCCAGGCCAAGACCGATCTCTCCTCTTAAAAAATGCGAGCGTTGCTTTCGCCGCGTCGGTTCTGGTTTCTCTACATCGTTTTCTTTGTTATTTTCGGTCTCATCATCTATCAGATCACCCAGTTGACTTGTTTTCATCAAGCCTCCCTTCTTAAGCTGGCGCACCGCCAACATAATCTGACGATTGATACACCCTCTTTGCGCGGACCGATCACGGATCGCAACGGGAATGAGTTCGTTACCAATCTCAAGATTCCGTCCATATATGCAGTGCCACGCGCAGTCGCAGAGGAAGACCTTCCGGGGCTCAGCCGTGAGATTGCCAAGATCTTGAAGGTTGATCCAAAGTGGGTGAAGGACCGCTTAGCGCGCGATAAATCGTTTGTGTGGCTCAAGCGGCGCGTGACTTTTGAGGAATCAGAAAAGATTAAAAAACTCGAGTGCCCCGCGCTCGGAATCCTGGAAGAATATAAGAGATTTTATCCACAAGGGTCCATGCTGGCCCAGGTGCTCGGATTCTCAACGGTGGATAACCAAGGGGTCGAAGGGCTTGAGCGTTCCATGGATGCGGATCTTCGAGGGAAACCCGGAAAACGAGTCACCCAGCGGGATGCCAAAGGGCGTGAGATCAAGGCCTTTGAGATCACGAGCGTGCCCGTGGTCGATGGGAACCGAGTGGTATTGACGATCGATCAGCATCTTCAGTACCTGACCGAGAAATCGCTGGAACAGGCCTTCAAACAGTGGAAAGCCAAGGGGGCCTGGGCGATCGTGATGGATCCGAATACGGGGGAGATCTTGGCCATGGCGAATCAACCCGGGTTCGATCCTAACCATTACGCGAACGTCGGTCCTGACGCCAAGCGTAATCGTGCTGTTACGGATATGTATGAGCCTGGATCGATTTTTAAGATCGTTGCCGCAAGCGGGGGGCTGAATGATGGCACGGTGACTCCTGAAACAGTGATCAACTGCGAGAACGGAAAATGGAATTATGGCTTTAAGACGCTCCATGACGTTCATCCGTATGGCATGTTGCCCATGATGGAAGTGATCGTGAAATCCAGCAACATCGGGACCGTGAAGATCGCGCTTAAAATGGGGGCCCAACAATTTCAGAGTTACGTGACGGGCTTCGGCTTCGGAGCGCTGACCGGGATCGACCTTGCCGGCGAAGCGCCGGGTTTCACGCGGCCGCCTTCTCAATGGTCCAAGACCTCTCCGTATAATATCCCGATGGGCCAGGAAGTTATGGTGACGGCTCTCCAAATGGTGACGGCGATGTCTGTGATCGCGAATGGGGGGAACCTCGTACGGCCCTATATCGTGTCGCGCGTCGAGGATTCTGCCGGCGTGATTATTAAGCAGAAAAAGCCCGTGATCAAACGGCGGGTGATCAAGCCAGAAACAGCCGCGACGATGCGGGAGATCCTGACCCAGGTCGTGGAAAGAGGGACTGGGACGAAAGCGAAGATCCCGGATGTTTTGGTCGCGGGTAAGACGGGTACGGCACAGAAGATTTTGCCCGGGGGCAAGGGCTATTCTCACACTGCTTTCATGTCTTCTTTCGTTGGTTTCGCGCCTGCGGATAATCCTCGCTATGCCATGGTGGTGGTTCTCGATGAAGCGCGTCCCATGTATTACGGGGGTGTTGTTGCCGCACCAGTCTTCAAGGAGGTCTTGGGTGCGGCGCTTTTGACGCAGGGAGCTCAACCCTATCATGAGAGTGCGCCGCCCTTGACGAAGGAGCAGGCTGCGGCGGCGGCCGACCTGGCGGTCGCTGATTGACGCCTTTCATTGTATACTGAACAAGAGAGTGATATAATCCCGGCCGTTTCGGTCCTGCCCAAGGCGACAAGCTCCATGAAGGGCTGCACCAATTAATAGGAATTTAAGAAGGTGTTATAGGGACGTCCCAATTTCATTCTTATAAAATTGAAAATTGGGACTGTCCCAACGATTCATTAATTTTTTGATTATACGTCGGGGCGTCCTAATTCTCAGTTAACCATGGACGGTGAATGAGGACAGTCCCGATATTCATTGAAAATTTAATTAAAGTTTATCGGGGCGTAGCACAGCCTGGTAGTGCGCTCGGTTCGGGACCGAGAGGCCGTAGGTTCAAATCCTATCGCCCCGACCATTTTTTTTTGCGTTGCAATTGAAAGCCGAAGGCTTTCCATAAAGTGAGACGAAAAAATGGGCAGCACCCGAAGTCCCGCCGAAGGCGGGACGGAGTGGTGCGATTGCTTTAGGCGATTCAACACTTGCACCGATGTGCAAGTGCGATGCCGACGCTCCTCAGAAGAGTCGCGTTCGCATCGATCCTATCGCCCCGATTCTTTTTTTAAGTAATATCAATAAAATTCTATCCGGTTTTTTCCGGCCGGTTTCCTTCCGTTAGAGGGCAAGACGCCGATGGATTGCAAGGTCGCGACCAATCGAAAACGCTGCAATTGCTCTTACGAACCTTGTTCCCGCAAAGGGATCTGCTGCGACTGTGTGGCGTATCACAGGAGCCAGGATGAGTTACCCGCTTGTTATTTTCCAGACAACGTCGAAAGATCCTACGATCGTTCTATCAAAAAATTTCTATCTCTCCACAAGACGTAAACTCCCATCGCGCGGTCGGTGGCGCGCCTCTGCTTAAAAAGGATTCGATGGAGCGTAGTAAAAAAAAAGCTATTATTGTCGGAAGTAGTAGCGGGATCGGACGCGCGCTGGCCATCAAATTATCTGCGGAAGGCTATGTCCTTTGCCTCACCGGCCGGTCGCTGGAGAGACTGGAGGCTCTTCAAAAAGATCTCGCGGGGGAGAGTATCGCGAGACAAGTCGATGTCAGTAATCCCCGGGAAGCGATCCATGCGCTCCGGAATGTTATTATGTCTTTGCACGGCCTTGACCTGATGGTGATCAACGCCGGAGTGCTTTTCCAAAATGATAAACTTCTGTGGCAACCCGAAGAGGATATGATCAAGGTGAACGTCCTCGGATTCGCGGCTGCGGCGAATGTGGCTGCGGATTATTTTTCACAGAAAGGCGCCGGCTGTATTATCGGGATCTCTTCGGTGGCTTCTCAAAGTGCCAGCGGACGCTCTCCGGCCTACAACGCCTCCAAGGCTTTTGTCTCGAATTATATGGAAGGCCTCCGCCAGAAATTTTCGGGTACACCCGTTCGGGTTCTGGACATCCGTCCCGGGTTCGTGGACACGGATATGGTCCGCGGTCGCAAGGGACTTTTCGGGCTTGTGTCGGCCGAAAGCGCTGCGAGCGATATCTACCGGGCTTTCCAAAAAGGAAAACGCGTCGCGTACGTGCCGTTCTGGTGGGGGATTGTCGCGTGGCTCTTCAGGCGTTTTCCTGAATCAGTTCGTAACTTGGGATACCGCCGCTATATTGCCTGGGACACAAAACATTCGGTTTCCTGACCATGAGGAAATTAAGCCACCCGGAACTTTTGGCCCGTCAGCAGGTGCGGCAGAAAGAACCGAAGCTGCCATTCTGTGTCGTCCTCAATGATATACGCAGTCTCTACAATGTCGGCTCGATTTTCAGGACAGCGGATGGCGCCGGCGTTGAAAAATTATGGATCTGCGGCATTACAGGATTCCCACCCGATAACCAGATCTCCAAGACCGCGCTCGGGGCTGAAAAGGAAGTTCCCTGGGAATACCGTCGGCATGTCTGCGAAATCGTGCGGGAACTGAAAGCCCGGGGCTACCAGATCCTCTTTCTCGAACAACTTGCCGAAAGTATCCCCTATCAGGATTTCCGCGCCTCCGGCCCCGTGTGTCTGGTTCTCGGCAATGAGATCTCGGGGGTTTCGGAGGAACTGCTCGCGCTTTGCGACAAAACGATCGAGATCGATATGGCAGGGGCGAAAAACTCCCTGAATGTTTCCGTCGCATTCGGTGTGGTGGCATACCATTTACGCAATCAATTACGCGGGAAGCGTGATGCGGGGAACGGGGAACGTGGAGACGAAACCGTAACCCGTTCGCCGGTCCCCATTTTCCGGCTTTAGCTATGAGTGAAAAACGGATGCAGCTTTTTTTAGCGGGACGGTGCAAGGCGTAGGATTCCGTTTTACTGCGGAGCGGCTGGCCCGGCGTTTTCCTGTCACCGGATTCGTCCGGAATCTCGACGACGGGCGCGTGGAACTGACCGCGGAGGGGGATGAAAAATCGCTCGCCGGATTTCTGGCGGCGATCCGGGAGTCGGCGATGAAGGATTATATCCGGGAGGTTGAAGCTCATTGGTCTTCCGGCCAAGGATGTTTCAGCCGATTTTCCATTACCTATTAGCATTTTTTCCCACATGCCTGAGGGTGTGAGAGGCGGAGAAAATATGCGCTATGCGATCTTTGCGGACATTCACGGAAATCTCGAGGCGCTTGAAGTGGCTTTGGAATGCGCGCGAAGACGTCGGCTGTCCCATTTCCAGGTGCTCGGGGATTCACTTGGCTACGGCGCCAATCCGAACGAATGCCTGGAGTGGGCTTTGGGGAACGCCTCACTGCATGTTCTGGGTAATCACGAAGCCGCCCTTCTTCGTAAGGAGATCCGTGAACGATTCAATGGTTGGGCCCTCGAAGCGATCGATTGGACAGGAGCGCGGTTGAAGCCGCCTCTTTTGGCCGCAATCCGGGAACTTCCTTATATACAGTTCCACGGGAATATCGCTCTGGCGCACGGAACTTTACATAGTCTGGAGGCATTCCATTATCTTTTGGATGAAGTCGGAGCGTTCCGGTCGTTTCTGGCAACTCAATCGCTGTTTGGTTTTGTCGGGCACACTCATGTCCCGAGCTATTTTGCCGAGAAATCAAAGACCCGCGGGGTTCTGGCGCAGGGAGTTCTGAAGCTCAAAGCGGGCGAGCGCTATCTTCTGAATCCCGGAAGTCTCGGCCAGCCCCGTGATGGGGACTTGCGACTTTCATTCGGAATCTTTGACGAAGATGAATTAACATTTGAAATCGTGCGCCTTCCTTACGATAATAAAAAAGCTGCGGGAAAGATCCTGGCCGAAGGACTTCCTGCCTTTCTGGCTCGTCGGTTGCTGTAGGGCTACCCGAAAGATCACGATGAAACTCGAAGAAGCGAAAGTGAAGATCAAAACCCTCCGTGGGGAACTGGAACGGCACAACCGTCTCTATTATCTGGAGGCAAAGCCCGAGATCTCGGACCGCGAGTATGATCGTCTGATGCGGGAGCTTCTTGATCTCGAGCAGGTTTTCCCCGAACTGATTACCCCCGATTCTCCCTCCCGGCGCGTGGGGGGCGCTCCTCTTAAATCTTTTACGACGATCGAACATAAGGTCCCGATGCTTTCGCTCGACAATACCTACTCCCGCGAAGAGCTCGAGGAATTTGCGAAGCGTGTCCAGAAGGGGCTCGGGGGAGTTGCCTTTACCTATTTCGTGGAGGAAAAGATCGACGGAGTCTCTATCGCGCTGGTCTATGAAAAAGGGCTTCTGAAACTCGGTGCCACGCGCGGAGACGGGCGGTACGGCGATGACATTACTGAAAACATCAAGACCCTTAGTTCGATCCCGCTCCGGTTGCCCGCGCCGGGAAGCAATTACCGGGGGCCGGTTCCGGAGCTTCTTGAAGTGCGCGGCGAAGCGTATATTTCCAAAGACCAATTCGAAAAGATCAATAAGTTCAAGGAAGCGGAAGGCGATGAGCTTTTCGCCAATCCCCGCAATGCCTGCGCCGGGAGCCTGAAGCTTCTTGATCCGAAGATCGTCGCGAAAAGAAAGCTTAGCGCCTTTGTCCACGGGCTGGCGCGTTATGAGGGAAAAAAACCACCGGCGAGTCAGAGTGAGGCCATGGAACTGCTCCAGGAGCTTGGATTTAAGGTGATTCCCGACGCGCGGAAATGTAAGGATATGTCGGAGGTTTTCGAGGGGATCGATGCGATCGAAAAGAAACGCCTCAAGCTTCAGCATGAAATCGATGGCGTGGTCATCAAAGTGGATCTTTTCGAGGATCAGAAGACGCTTGGTATGACCTCCAAATCACCTCGCTGGATGATCGCTTACAAGTATGCCGCAGAACAGGCTGAGACCGTGCTTGAGGCGATCAAGGTGCAGGTCGGGCGCACCGGGGTGCTGACCCCCGTCGCGATCCTGAAGCCCGTGCAGTTGGCCGGCACGACGGTTTCTCGCGCGAGCCTTCACAATCAAGACGAGATCGAGCGCCTCGACGCGCGCGTCGGGGACCATGTTCTTATTGAGAAAAGTGGGGAGATCATTCCTCAGGTGATCTCCGTCGTTCAGGCGAAGCGAAAAGGAAATCCTCTAAAATTTATTTTTCCGAAAGATTGTCCCGTCTGCGGCGAAAAAGCCGGAAAATATGGGGATGAGGTGGCGGTGCGCTGTCTTAATCCTCTTTGCCCCGCCCAGCTCAAGCGCGCGCTGAAACACTTCGCGGGTCGCGAGGCGATGGACATTGAAAATCTTGGGGTTGCGATCATTGACCAACTCGTGGACAAAGACCTGGTCAAAGATTTTGCCGATCTTTACAGCCTCAAACAGGCGGATCTCGAAGGACTGGAACGGATGGGCGAGAAGTCGGCGAAAAATCTTATCGAAGGCATTGCCCTGAGCAAGAACCGTCCGCTGCCACAGCTGATCTTTGGCCTTGGGATCCTGGATGTCGGAGTCCATACGGCTTTTATTCTCGCCCAAAAGTTCGGCAGCATCGAAGCGCTTTCCAAAGTTGAACCCGGAGATCTGGAGGCGGTCCGCGAAGTCGGGCCGGTGACCGCGGAATCCGTCGCGCATTTCTTTCGCCAGGAGTCGACGCGGAAGCTTCTCGCCAAGCTGAAGGGTGCGGGAGTTCAAATGGATCTTGTGGAGAAGGTAGCGGGAAATCATCCCCTGCGAGGCAAGACGATCGTGCTGACCGGAACACTTGAAAAGATGGAGCGTTCAGAGGCTGAGACTCTCTTAAGAAAACTCGGAGCGCATCCGTCCGGTAACGTCAGTAAAAAGACCGATATCTTGGTGGCGGGCCCCGGTGCCGGATCGAAGCTTGCGAAGGCTCAGGAACTTGGGATTACAATTTGGGATGAGGCACGTCTCTTGCAGGAACTTGCGGGGTAACGGGGGGCAAGATGCGAGAATACGACAAGATGATCGCGGGGGAGCTTTATAACGGGCTGGATCCCGAATTGACACAGATGAGGCAAGTCGCACGGGAGTTGTGCAACAAGATCAATGCCTCGATCGTGGAAATGAGGGGCTCTGACGCGAGCTTGAGCCTCTGCGCCGAATTGTTCGGCAAGGTTGGCAAGAACCTCTGGCTCCAACCCCCGTTCTATTGCGATTACGGGAAAAATATTTTCTTGGGCGACAACGTGTATGTGAATTTCGGTTGTGTGATTCTGGATGTCGCCCGGGTGACGTTCGGCTCGCATGTCTTTCTGGGCCCGAATGTCCAGATCTATACCGCGACGCACCCCTTGATCGCGGAAGAGCGGAACCGGGGGCTGGAGTCCGGCAAGCCGATTACGATCCGGAGTAATGTCTGGATCGGCGGCGCGGCAATCCTTTGTCCGGGAGTGACCATCGGGGAAGGAAGCGTCATCGGCGCCGGTGCCGTTGTGACAAAGGATGTTCCTCCGCGGGTCGTGGTGGCCGGAAATCCCGCCAAAGTCATCCGGTACCTTCCGGCGGTTCCTTCTCAAACGTGACAGGAGACCTATGGACATTTTTACGCTGTTTTTGACCGTCGGCGTCTGTTTTTCTATGATTTTTGCGGTGGTCGCAATGATCGTCTCGTCCCGTAACAGCGAAGCAAAATTCCGGGAATCCCTCGTCGCGGCCTTGGGACCGGGGGTGGATTGGGACGAGAAAAGGCAGACCTTTCGGCAGGTGGGAATGAATTTTCGCTATCAAAAATATCAGGGCTCAAGGAACAGCCCGCCCAGTTTTTCACTGTTTCTTGAATGTCCCGTCACCGGAGGGGAATTTGAGATCGCGACCGAGAGCGCGGTGGATCGTTTCTTCAAAAATATCGGGATTACGCTTGAGGTTCAGACCGGGGACGAGGTGTTTGACGGTCGTTGTTTTATCGCTTCGAACACGCCCGAGTTCGCGAAGGAGTGTTTTGCTTCCGCTGAAAGAAGAGAGACCGTGAAACGTCTCTGGGACATAAAAGTCCGGAAGATCGTTTATCGCGGCCAGAGCCTCGCGTTGATATGGCAGGGGCAGACCTCACACGCGGACGGAGTTTCGAATCTGAAGGAATCTCTGGATCTGATGGCGGTTTTGATCCGGGATCTGCCGCAGTATCACGAGATCGTTTCTCTCGCGGGTTCCGGCCCGGCGGGGCCGGCAGAGCGGAATCTGGTGATGGGCATCGCCGGAGCCTCTTCGGCGTTGGGGGTCCTGAGTTTGATCTGGACCAATCTTCAGTATCCTCTTTTTGATCCCGCGGGCTTATTCCTTTTTTCTTTAAAGTTTTCCGTGCCGGCCCTGGCTGTATTTATCGTCTTGGCCGTTCGAACCTTGTCTGGGCGCTCTCGCTCGCACCGTGATCTTCTCCTTGCCTGTGGCTTGGCCCTTGCGGGTTTTCTTTTTACGGGATACGGGGTGGTGGCTCTCTATAACGGCATGGCGGATCTGTCGGCGCCGGCCAGTCATATTGCGCTAATTCAGAATAAAGAGATGCACCGTAGCAAGAATTCCAGGAGCTATCATCTTTATGTGCGGTCCTGGAAGTCGGGCCGGGCGTTGGAGGATCTCAACACCGGCAGCGGGATCTTTAACTGGGTGATCCCGGGGAAACACGAGGCCGTCGTCCGCACGAGGGCCGGAAAGCTTGGCTTCGAGTGGCTTGTCTCGTATCAGGTCAGGGACAAACAAACGTAGGGCGTCTGTCGCAACGTTCTTCCGGATAAAAAATGTGGAGGTTCTTATGAAGCTCGCAAAAAGAAAAATCTCTTTGAGGATGGCGTGGATGATCGTTCTGGGTTTTTTGATCCTTGGGAGTTTCGGGGTCTGTATCAACGGGGAAGCGGCCATGAGCACCGGGGGAAAAGCGGGACTTATGAAACTGGGAGATACGGCGCCGGATTTTAAACTACCCGATGTCGTGACGGGAAAGGAAGTCACGCTTGGAAATTTTAAGGATTCGAAGGTTTTGTTGGTGGCTGTTATCTGCCGCCATTGCCCGTTCGTTCAGCATGTCAAAAAGGAACTGGTGCGTCTCGGCAGGGATTATCAGGGAAAAGGTCTCGCAATCGTCGCGATCAGCGCGAACGATCCTGCGGGCTATCCGGAGGATGCGCCCGGGAAGCTAAAGGAAATGGCGCTCGAGGCAGGATTCACTTTCCCGCTAGTCTTTGATGAGACCCAGGCGACGGCCAAGGCCTACACCGCGGTCTCGACGCCCGATTTCTTTTTGTTCGATCAGGAACGGAAGCTTGTCTACCGCGGACAGTTTGATGATTCGCGGCCGAAGAGCGGGATTCCCGTGACGGGAAAAGACGTGCGTGTGGCCATTGACGCGGTGCTTGGGGGACGTCCTGTGTCTCAGAATCAGCGGCCGTCGGTGGGTTGTTCGATCAAATGGAAACCGGGAAAAAATCCGGATTATCGCTGAAGGCCGCCACCTAGCAGATCTTGACATATAGGCGTTCTATTTCTCGGTTTTTGTAGGACCCTCGTGTTCAAGGCGCCGCTTCATGGGGTCGATACAGTACCTATGATCGAAGCCACGCTTGAAGTTGCCGGAAAACCCATGGATAAGAATCAGCTTCTTTACGAGGAGTTCCTGAACTATCTCTCCGTCGAAAAGGGCTTGGCCCAGAATACCCTCGATGCCTACCGCCGCGATCTCTCGCACTACGACGCCTTCCTCAAAAAAGAAAAGGTGTCCGACTGGAGCAAAGTTTCGCGGACGCATATTATGAAATATCTCAATGCCGAAAGTACTCGCGGGTTGGAGTCCTCTTCGATCGCGCGGGGTCTTGTTTCTGTGAAGCTTTTCCACCGGTTCCTGACCAAAGAGCGTTATGTCCCGGGAGACATCACAAGCGTCCTCGAATCACCCAAGCTCTGGAAGAAACTCCCGCAGTTTCTGACCTCTTCGGAAATGGAATCCCTTCTCAAGATGCCGGATAATAAAAAGCCGGGAGGGCTCCGTGATCTCGCGCTTCTGGAATGTCTTTACGCGACGGGGATGCGGGTCTCCGAGATCACCGAGATCTCGGTGGAGCACGTCTATCTCGATAATAAGTTCATCAAGTGTCGCGGGAAAGGGGACAAGGAGCGACTTGTGCCGCTCGGCAGTGTCGCGGTTACCGCTTGTCAGGCGTATCTGAGTCGCGTGCGGGCCAAGATGAAAGCCAAGACGGATCATTTTTTTCTGGGAAGGAACGGCACAGGACTCACACGTCAATATGTCTGGCAGATGATCAAAAAATATGCGCGGCTGGCCGGCATTGCCAAGGTCATTACGCCCCATACCTTTCGCCATTCTTTCGCGACCCATCTTTTGGAGCGCGGTGCCGACCTGCGCGTTGTTCAAGAACTTCTCGGCCACTCCGATATTTCCACCACTCAGATCTATACCCACGTCTCCGGCAATCGCCTCAAGTCCGTTCACGCGAAATTTCACCCCAGAGGGTAAAAGCTCTGGGGCTGCGCAGTCTCGAATTGAATGTTATGCGACTGTCCTCGAGAATAAGTTTCGGTTCAATCCAGGCCCCAGATGTAGCGTTTCCCATTTTGCGTTCTCCGAAGATATGGTATACTCGCGCGCGAGGTGACCTATGAAAAAACTTTTAGCGGTTTTAGCTTTGTTCGTATGCCTCCTGGCCTTTGCACTTCCGGTTTCTCGGGCGGCGGAGGAGAGCGAGGCGGCAGGGACGGGGATGAGCGGGACGCCCCAGGATTTCTCCGACCTTGAAAAAACGCTCAAAAAAGACAAATACGATGAGCTTCAGAAAAGGGTCTCAGATCTGGAGCAGGCGAATCGTTTTCTGACGGAGCGTGTCCGCGATATCGAGCGTTCCCTGTACGATTTTAAAGCCAGGCAATAGAAGATCGGCCGCTTAGCTTTGGCGTTCAGCGCGGATTCCGGATGGTCGGAAAATCGGTTGATTTTCAGAAGTAGTATGATTGACATTCAATAAGGGCAAAGTTATACTGCGCGCGTTTTTGGCGTTCCTTTTCCCCCCGTAACTTGTTTTTCAATCGCAGGTTAGACTATCGTGGGTCTCGTGTTTCTGACGCAGGCGCACGTATTTTGAATTTGAATGGATCCATCAGGGCGCTATCGTCTAGCCTGATCTAGGACGCTGCCCTCTCAAGGCAGAAACACGGGTTTAAATCCCGTTAGCGCTACCATTTGTTGTAAGCCGTAAGAAAGGTTGATACAAGATGATCTCTCGTTACACGCGGGCAGAAATGGCGAAGGTTTGGACAGAAGAGAACAAGCTCCGGAAGTGGCTTGAGGTGGAACTGGCCGCTTTGGAAGGACTTGCCCGTTATGGCTATATCCCCAAAGATGTTCCCTCGAAGGTACGTGCTCGCGCAAAATTTGATGTTGAGCGCGTCAAAGAAATTGAAAAAGTCTGCAATCACGACGTCATTGCCTTTTTGACCAATGTCGCGGAACACGTGGGCCCCGTCGGCCGCTACGTTCACTTCGGCCTGACTTCCTCGGATATTCTGGACACCGGACTTTCGCTTCAGGTCATGGAAGCCTCCGACATCCTGATCCGCGAACTGAAAAAGCTTATCGTCTTGCTCGGTCAAAAAGCCAAAGAACACGCCAACACCCTGATGGTCGGCCGCTCGCATGGAGTTCATGCCGAGCCCATTACGTTCGGGCTTAAGATGGCCCTTTTTCATGCGGCATGCACTCGCGGTCTCGTGCGCCTCGAAGCCGCCAAAGAGAATCTCCGCTACGGGAAGATCTCGGGTGCGGTCGGAACTTTTGCTAATGTGGATCCCAAGGTTGAGGAATTTGTCTGTAAAAAATTGGGCCTCCACGCGGCGCCGGTTTCCACGCAGGTTCTCCAGAGGGATCGTCATGCTGAGTATCTGGGAGCGCTCGCGGTGGTCGGCGGATCGTTGGAGCAGCTTGCCACCGAGATCCGCGGTCTGCAGAAGACCGAAACTTATGAAGTTCAGGAGTATTTTTCGAAAGGGCAAAAGGGCTCTTCGGCGATGCCGCATAAGCGTAATCCCATCACCTGTGAACGGGTCGCGGGTCTCTCGCGCATTCTTCGCGGCAATGCCTTGGCTGGCTTTGAGAATATCGCGCTTTGGCACGAACGCGACATCACTCATTCCTCCGTGGAACGCGTCATTTTTCCGGACAGCACCATCCTTCTGGATTACATGCTGGGTCTGATGCAAAACGTGATCGAGAACCTGGTGGTCAATAAGGAACGGATGCTCAAGAATCTGGAATCGAGCCGCGGGATGGTATTCTCCCAGGGGTTGCTTCTCAAGCTGGTTGAAAAAGGCCTGACGCGTGAGGAAGGTTACAAACTTGTGCAGGATGCGGCGCAGAAGCTTTGGGAAGATGAAAGCCTTTATCTTGAGCAAGTGGTTGTGAAAGACGAGAAGATCCTGAAATTTCTCACCGTGAACGAGATCCGCGAGGTTTTTAGCTACGACAGACACCTAAAAAATGTGCCGGTCATTCTGAAACGAGCGGGGATTCTTCCAACCTCCCGAAAAGGAAAAAAATGAATATGGCCAGCGACCTTGGTAAGGGTGAAGCGATCCTGGAAACCCATTTGCCGCTGCCGCGTGTCGCGGTCGGAAAAGTGCGTGACATCTACGGGGTCGGTACGGACAAGCTTTTGATCGTCACCACGGACCGACTGAGCGCTTTTGATGTCGTGATGCCGGACCCTATCCCGATGAAGGGGAAAGTGCTGAATCAGATCACGCTTTTTTGGCTGGAGCAGTTTGAAGGTATCTTGCCGCAGCATCTCATTACGGCCGATGTGGACGCGATGGGCCTGCCGGCGGCAGTGGTTAAGAATTTTCGCCATGAACTTGAAGGGCGCTCAGTACTCGTCAAAAAAGCCGAGCCGCTTGCGATCGAATGTGTGGTCCGGGGTTACATCACCGGTTCCGGTTGGAAGGACTATCTGGCAACCGGCAAAGTGTGCGGGCACACGATCCTTCCGGGCATGAAGCAGTGCCAGCAATTCCAGGAGCCGCTCTTTACGCCGTCTACTAAGGCGAAGACGGGGCATGATATTAATATCGATTTCAGCGAAGCGATCCGGATCGTGGGCAAGGATATCGCCCAGCAAGTGAAGGACCTTTCTATCCTTCTCTATAAGAAAGGGCAGGAATACGCGGCTTCCAAGGGGATTATTATCGCCGATACGAAGTTCGAGTTCGGGATCTATGACGGCAAGCTCATGTTGATCGATGAGATTCTGACGCCGGACAGCTCGCGCTTTTGGCCGGCCGCCCATTATGAAACGGGACATGACCAGCCGAGTTTCGACAAACAGATCGTTCGGAATTATCTGGAGACGCTCAGTTGGGAAAAACGACCGCCCGGACCGGAACTTCCCGAAGACATCATTGCAAAGACCACGGCAGCTTACTGCGAAATTTTTACGCGTTTATCCGGAAAAGACATTCGGAACTCTAAGTAGGAGAGACTATGCCACCGCCTGCGAAGCGGCGGGGTCCCGCCAACGGCGGGAAAGTTTATTTTAAACAGGAAAGGATTAAAACACTATGCAGTTCAAGGCCCGTATTCACACGAGTTTAAAGAAATCGGTACTGGATCCCCAGGGGCAGACCACGCTGCACGCCCTTGCCTCGATGGGATTCAAAGAAGCCCAGAGCCTCAGGATCGGGAAGTATTTTGAACTGGCGCTTGAGGCGGAGAGCCGCGCGAAGGCGGAGGAATGCATTCACGCGATGTGCGACAAGTTGCTTCATAATCCGGTCATTGAAGAATATTCGTTCGAGTTGCAAGAACTGCCATCCTAATTAAAATATCGGGGAACGGGGAACGGGGGACGCAACAGCTTTAATGTCCCGGATTTTCCGGTCATCGCATCCCTAAAAGGATTTTTCATGAAAGCCGCGGTCATTGTTTTTCCGGGTTCCAATTGTGATACGGATTGTTTCCATGCGCTCCGGGATGTCGTCAAGGTGCCGGTTGAGTATGTCTGGCATAAGGACCGCCATCTTCCCAAAGTAGACCTGGTGGTCATTCCAGGAGGATTCAGCTACGGGGATTATCTCAGAACCGGGGCGATCGCGCGTTTTTCGCCGGTGATGGAATCCGTGATCCAGCACGCGAACGACGGCCGTGCGGTTCTCGGGATCTGCAACGGTTTTCAGATCCTTCTCGAAGCCGGGCTTCTCCCGGGGGCAATGCTCCGGAACAAGACGCTGGAATTCATTTGCAAACACGCCTGGATCCGAACGGAAGAGAATTTGACGATCTTTACGGGGCAGATGGAACCGGGTGAGACGCTTTGTGTTCCCATTGCTCACGGCGAGGGGAATTACTATTGCGACGATGACACTTTGAAATCCCTTCATGATCATTCGCAGGTCGTTTTCCGTTACTGTTCCGAAGATGGAAAAACCGGGGATGCATTTAATCCCAACGGTTCTAAGGATCACATTGCCGGGATCGTGAACAAAAAGAAGAACGTGCTCGGGATGATGCCGCATCCGGAACGCTCGAGTGAAGCCATCCTCGGATCTTCCGACGGGCTCAAGATCTTCGAAAGCATTCTAAACGCACTGGAATAAAATATGCCATCTCTTGATTCGACTACACCGATTACAGCGGAACTGATCGCGGCTCACGGGATCACCACCGAAGAGTATCAGCACATTCGCGATATTCTCGGCCGGGACCCCAACATCACCGAACTCGGGATGTTCAGCGTGATGTGGAGCGAGCACTGTTCCTATAAGAATTCCAAGCCGATCCTGAAGCTTTTCTCCAAGATGAACGCGGAATTGCCGCGCCAGGAGAATCTGCTTGTGAAGCCGGGGCAGGAGAACGCCGGGATCGTGGATATCGGCGATGGTCTCGCGGTGTGTTTTAAGATCGAAAGCCACAATCACCCCTCCGCGATCGAACCTTTCCAGGGCGCGGCAACAGGCGTGGGCGGGATCTTGCGTGATATTTTTACGATGGGCGCGCGGCCGATCCTTCTTATGAATTCTCTTCGTTTCGGAGATCTCGCGCAGCCGGTGAGTCAGCGTCTTTTCCGTGGCGTAGTCGCCGGGATCGCGCATTACGGTAATTGTATGGGGATCCCGACTGTGGGCGGCGATGTTTATTTTGACGCGTCCTATGAGGGCAATCCCTTGGTGAACGCGATGGCGCTCGGTATTATCAAAAAGGACGAGATCGTGCGCGGCGCGGCGCACGGCATCGGCAATCCGGTCTATTACGTCGGAGCCACGACCGGACGGGACGGACTCGGCGGTGCGGCGTTCGCCTCCAAGGAACTCTCGGAGCAAAGCCATGAGGACCGTCCGGCGGTACAGGTCGGCGATCCCTTTATGGAAAAACTTTTGATGGAAGCGTGTCTGGAGCTTCTCAAGACCGATGCGTTGGTCGGGATGCAGGATATGGGCGCCGCGGGCCTGACCTGCGCAGGTTGCGAGACGGCGTCACGCGCGAGCACCGGGGTTGAGATCGATCTGGCCTTTGTTCCTCGCCGCGAGACCGGGATGATCCCCTATGAGATCCTTCTTTCCGAGTCGCAGGAGCGTATGCTGGTGATCGTCAAAAAAGGAAAAGAAAAAGAGGTTGAGGATATTTTCGAGAAGTGGGATCTCCATGCCGTAAAGATCGGCGAGGTTACGAAGGGCGATAAATATCGCGTAATGGACTCGGGGAAAATGGCCGCCGAGATCCCGGCCAAGGCGCTGGCCGATGATGGGCCCGTTTATACGCGTGAGGAAGAAAAACCTGCGTACCTTGAAGATGCGCAAAAACTGGACCTCACGGCAATCCATGAACCGAAAGATTTTAATGCGGTGCTCAAGCGGCTCCTGTCGCATCCTTCGATCGCGTCGAAAGCCTGGGTCTGGCAGCAGTACGATCATATGGTCCGCACGGATACGGTGTTCTACCCTGGACATGATGCCGCGCTGATCCGCGTCAAAGGCACGCATAAGGGCATCGCTGTCTCCACCGATTGCAATAGCCTTTATGTTTATCTCGATCCGTTGGAGGGCGGCAAGATCGCCGTCGCAGAAGCGGCGCGGAATGTTGTTTGCTCCGGTGCCCGGCCGATCGGCCTGACGAATTGTCTGAACTTCGGGAATCCTATGAAGCCCGAGATCTTCTGGCAATTCCACAATGCCGTATCGGGGATCATCGAATCCTGCAAAACCCTTGAAATTCCCGTGACGGGCGGGAATGTGAGCTTCTACAATGAAAGCCCTCAGGGAGCGATCTATCCGACGCCGACGATCGGCGTGGTGGGTCTGATCGATAATATCGAAAAGCGTGTTCCTTCCGCTTTTCAGAACGAAGGCGACGTGATCTTTCTTGCCGGCGAGACTTTTAACGAGATCGGCGGAAGCCATTATTTGATGATCGAGCACGGCCTAAAGCAGGGATTGCCTCCGAGACTAAATCTCGCCCGGGAAAAAGCCCTTCATCAATTCATTCTCGCGGCTGCGGACGGAAAAAAACTCGTCTCCTGCCACGACCTCGCCGAGGGTGGACTCACGGTGGCGCTCGCGGAATGCTGTTTGAAGAGCGAGGCGGGCCTGGGAGCCAGGATCCAGGGACTTAACGGACTCCGGAAGCACGGGACCGCCCTTCGTGACGACGCGCTTTATTTCGGAGAAACCCAGTCGCGTGTCGTCATTTCGGTCAAACCCGAGCACCAAAAAGAAGTGAAGACTCTTGCGCAAAAACAGGGTGTTGCACTCTGTGAGATCGGGAAGGTTGACGGGGATGCGCTTGTTTTAGAAGAGCGGATCCATGTGTCGGTTCGGGAAATGACGAATCTGTTCGAAAATTGGATCCCCAACATTATGGAGCGACAATAATGGGCGGCGAAAACATAAAACATCATTGCGGGATCTTCGGGATCTTCAACCATCCTCAGGCGGCGCGCATCACGCAGCTCGGGCTTTTCGCGCTCCAGCATCGCGGCGAAGAAGCCGCCGGGATCTGTACGAGCGACAGCTCCGATCTCTATCTTGTCAAAAAAATGGGGCTGGTCGGCGAGGTGTTCGATGAGGATTCTTTCGCGCAGCTTCCCGGAAAAAATGCCATCGGCCATGTCCGCTATTCCACGACCGGGTCTTCGACGCTGCTTAACGCGCAGCCCTGCAAAGTCGATTATTCCCGGGGGCAGATCGCGATCGCCCACAACGGCAATCTTGTGAATTCCCAGATTTTGCGCGCCGAACTGGAAGCATACGGCTCGATCTTCGGGAGCACGATCGATTCCGAGGTCTTTGTTCATATGATCGCGAAGCCTTCCTACCGCACGCATGAAGAAGGCGTGATCGGGGCGACGAAACGGGCGAAGGGCGCGTTCAGTCTGGTGCTTCTGACCGAGGATCATCTCTTCGGGGTTCGCGATCCTCAGGGGTTTCGCCCTCTCTGTTTGGGGAAGCTGGGGAACAGTTATGTGCTTGCCTCCGAGACTTGCGCATTTGATCTGATCGAAGCGGAGTTTATCCGCGAGATCGAACCAGGTGAAGTGGTGGTGATCGATAGTACGGGAATCCGCAGCCATTTTCCTTTCAAAGACGAAAACATTCCCCTGGCCCATTGCATTTTTGAGCATGTCTATTTTGCCCGACCGGACTCGTATATTTTTGGTGATAGTGTGGGACTTGTTCGCGAAAAACTAGGCGCCCAGCTTGCCAAAGAACATCCTGTGGAAGCGGACATCGTGATCCCGGTGCCGGATTCGGGGAGCTTTGCGGCTCTGGGCTATTCCCGGGAATCGGGGATCCCTTATTCCCACGGGTTTATTCGTAACCACTACATCGGCCGCACGTTCATCAGTCCTTCGGAAGCGGGGCGTATCTTGAAGGTGAAGATCAAACTTAATCCTATCCGGCAGGTCGTGGATGGCAAGCGTGTGATCGTGGTCGATGATTCGATCGTGCGTGGCAATACGGCCAAGAATCGCGTTAAGCTTTTACGCGCCGCGGGTGCCAAGGAAGTGCATATGAGGATCAGCTGTCCGCCGCACATTTCGCCCTGCTTTTACGGGATCGATTTTCCTTCTAAAAAGGAGCTGCTCGCCGCGAATAAGAGCATCGAAGAGATCACGAAGTTCCTGAATGTGGATAGCCTCGGCTATCTCAGCCTTCAGGGGATGCTTGGCGCCAGACGCAGGATCCCCGGGATTTCTGCT